>ERZ1106944.29-NODE-29-length-135202-cov-5.904793_pt1 | contig 135202 bp, 145 predicted proteins | sample MGYA00403672_ERZ1106944 | MGnify/ENA primary metagenome ERZ1106944 (study PRJEB35170, sample SAMEA104062454) | human gut metagenome | biome: human gut; feature: human-associated habitat; material: faeces | place: Denmark | collected 2012-10-16 ...
CGCTGACATTTCCGCCCGTAATAGTTACACCGTTGCCGCCTACACTCGTATTATTGTTTAAGACAATACTGGTAGTGCCGTTTGATACGGATGTAATGTCCGTCAAATTCTTCGCCAAGGCAATAGAAATTTTCCCGTTATCGTTAGCCGTTTGAATATTCGAATTTTTCCCGACAATGCCCACGGTAGATCCCAAGTCCTTGTGAATTACCTGTCCGTCGTTACCGACAAAGTTCATACCCTTGGCCGTCAGGTTGTTCGTAATATTCGTCGTCGTATTCGTTACGGCGTTATTTACCTGATCCGTCAGGTAGTCTACGTTTACGACTTCGCTTCCGTCGTTACCCGTCGCATAGGCTACGTTGGTAATATGCGTGCCGCCCGTCTTATTGACGTACGTGCTGCCCGCCATGGTAACGGAGTTTTTATTCACGACGCCGTTTGAGATATCGTAATGAACGGCGTCTTCATCGTGACCGCCCTTTGCGGAAATACGGATTTGCCCGTTTGCCGACTTTTCGATGGTCACGTTTTCACCGTTTACAAGATTGACCTTACCCCGGCTGGGCGGTACATCTTTCCCGTTAGCCTGCAATGTCCAAATATCCGTCTTCTTCGCCAAGTCGCAGTCTTTAAAGCCGATCTCGTAATGTCTGTTTCCGTTCGCATCGATACCGCCGTTATCCTTAACGGTAATACGACTCCCCGGAACGGCGGATACGGTCGTATCCCTACCGTTTACAGTATAGGTTTTTGTCCCGTTAGCAACAGTTGATGTAACGATCGTATTCGAGCCGCCTTTCACTACGACGGCCTTCTGAGCTTCATTATGAATAACCGTTTTGCCTTCATTGGTAATGTTGGACAAGTTAATATTAGCCGATGCATCGATCTTTTGACGAACCGCATCGGTTAACCCGACAGTAACCGTTCCGCTTCCTGCCTGAGTGGTCACATACTGATTATCACCTTGAATTTTTAAAGTCTGACTATCCAATAAGACATCCGTATGCCCCGTATTGGCACCCACTTTGAGGTTCACATTGCGCAATTGGGCCACATTGACAGCATCCGTATCCTTGCTGCCGGCTGCTACATGGGTAATTTGTCTCGTATGTCCTTCATTGCCGACGGAAACGGCTGCATACTCGGACCGTAAAGCAGAACCGCCAAGTCCGGCATAGCCGTTTGTCCGCCCGTCTTCCGTTTTAACATTGTAGCCCCATTCACCGCTTGTTCTGTCGGCTCTCGAGTTAGAGCCCAAAGCTACGCCGTTTACCGTCGGTGCCGAAGCACTTTTACCGATAGCCACGGCATTATCGGCACACGCTTTGGCATCGGTACCGTAAGCAATAGAGCTTGTGCCGCCGGCCGTACTGCGACTGCCGAAGGCTATACTGTCGACGCCTTTAGCATGAGCCGTCTGACCCAAGGCAATAGCACGATCGGCCGTAGCCTGCGTATTGTTTACACCGTCATAGGCGGCAATGGGAGTTCCCTTGGAATCATATTGTGTTTTCGGTGCTATGGTGCCGATGGCGATGGACTGATTGCCCGTAGCCGTAGACGAATGTCCCATAGCCAGACTGGCTTCACCCTTAGCTACGGCAGCCGTTCCGATAGCCGCCGCATACTTACCGCTTGCATAAGACTGACGCATCATGGCCAGGGAGTTAAATTCCGCAGCCTTGGCCCCGGCGCCGATGGCTACAGCGGCAATCTTTTCGGCAGACGCATAGGGACCTACGGCAACAGCCAACGATCGAGCCCGCGAATAATCACCGAGTGCCGTACCGGATGCGGTCTGTACCTCAGGGTCATAAGCGTTGGCGGCGTTGCCGAGTGCAATGCCGTACAAATGCGTCCCTGTATATAATTGATACCGACCTGTACCGTCCCACTGTAAGACTCCCGTGTTGTCATAGGCCTTATTACCCGGCGTCCCGTAGTCGTACATCTTCGTCGCCGTACCGCCTTCCAAGGCAGACATCCACCCGGATGATAATCGAATGCCCGCACTTCTTGCAGGGTTGGGATCGGTCGGTCCCGGATCGTCAGTAACGGCAGCAAAGACGGGTACACAGCCGGTTAAAAATAAGACCGCCAAGGTTGAAATAAGCGTGTATCCTCTGTTTTTGGACGTTTCGGACTTAGTTTTTGAATGAGACTTTGCTATTTCCGAAGTAACAACATAACAGTTTCTGGCTTTGTTCCAAATAACTTTAAAAATCTTATTCATATCATGACCCCTTTTTCTAAAAAGTATTTTTATTTATGTACTTTTAAAGATCCGTACATATCCTCCTTCCCCTAGTACCCCAAAACACCTTCTATAAATTATCAATTCTTTTACATTATGATTACACATTCTATTTTGTTATGGCAATGCTTGAAGGTGAAATTATTACAATTCTGTTACATTCCCGTTTTTCGTTATTTTTTTGAAATATAAATGCATGTAAACACGTTAATATCTGTAGTAGTACGAAAATTTATTTATATCCATTTCCCGGGATTACCCTTTCTCCCTTACAACGTTTAATTGACATACCGCTAATACTTTGTACTTACTGTAACTCATAATGAGTCAAGAAAACCCGTTTTATCTTGATGTCATTTGTGTTGCCTGAAGTTTTCTGTATATTCTGTTATATTTCTTTTATTTTTACTTCTTTTATTTGATAGTTTTTCTCCCCCCTTCCTTTCATTTTTCATTCCTTATTTTCTAACAGTTTTTTCACAGCCTTTTGGGGATATTTCATCTATTTACTCTATTTTTCTTAGAAAGATATATTTGTAATTATTTATCCCTCTTTTTTAAAATGATAGCTTTCTTTCTATTTACTATCATCTCAAAAGATAAGATAAAATCACTTTTATTTTTTCTTTCCAATATTTGACTTTTTGACTTTTAAGTGTATAATCATAGTTGTAGTCGAGAACATAAAGAAGTTTAAATGAATGAATCGTTCCTATCTCTTGACCGCTAAGGAGGTTTATACTATGGGAAATGAAAAATACACACAAAAGGTAATGGCCGCTTTCCAAGATGCACAACAGACGGCGGCTCTTCACTATAATCAAGAAATTACGTCCGTTCATCTGATGATCGGTCTAGCCAAAGATCCGGAAGGTCTCTTAGCCTCTATTTTCAGCGATTGTAAAACTGATTTGCCGCTTTTAAGAGCCAAGTTGGAACAGATGCTTAAAAAGATTCCGTCCGTTCAAGGTTCAAGTAACCTGTCCATGTCGACAGAAATGGTACGTATCATCGGCAAGGCTCAACAGCGTGCCGAAGCTATGCACGACGATTACGTCAGCACGGAACATTTGCTTTTAGCCGTTGCCGAAGACAGTGATGAAACTATGCAGGAAGTTTGCCGTCAATTCGGATTAAATGCCGATAAGATTCTCTCTTCCATTAAGGCAAACAGAAAGCAGTCCGTTTCATCCGATAATCCTGAAGATAATTATAAATCTTTGGAAAAGTACGGCCGCGATTTGACGTCTGCCGCCCGTAAAGGAAAGCTCGACCCCGTCATCGGTAGAGACGAAGAAATTCGTCGTACCATCGAAATACTTTCGCGTCGTACGAAGAACAATCCGGTTCTCATCGGTGAACCCGGTGTCGGTAAAACAGCTATTGTCGAAGGCTTAGCCGGTCGTATCGTTGCCGGTGATGTTCCGGAATCTCTGAAAAACAAGACCCTCTACTCTCTCGATATGGGGTCTCTCATTGCCGGAGCTAAATATCGCGGTGAATTCGAAGAACGGCTTAAAGCCGTCCTCAATGAAATCGTTAAATCGGACGGCCAGATTCTCCTATTTATCGATGAAATCCATACGGTCGTCGGTGCCGGTGCTTCAGAAGGCTCTATGGATGCGGGCAATCTATTGAAGCCTATGCTGGCTCGCGGCGAACTCCGTTGCATCGGTGCTACGACCTTAAATGAATATCAGAAGTATATTGAAAAAGATGCCGCCTTGGAACGCCGCTTCCAACCGGTTATGGTAGACCAGCCTTCTGTAGAAGATACAATTACCATTCTTCGCGGCTTGAAAGAACGCTATGAAGTCCATCACGGTGTCCGCATTCGTGATAATGCCATGGTCGCCGCTGCCGTTCTTTCGGATCGCTATATTTCCGACCGTTTCCTTCCCGATAAGGCTATTGATCTCGTCGATGAAGCCGCTGCAAAGCTTCGCACGGAAATTGAATCCATGCCGGCACCGCTCGATGAAATTCGTCATAAAATCATGCAGCTGGAAATTGAAGAACAATCTTTAAATAAGGAAACGGACGACGCTTCTAAAGAACGGTTGGCTAAAATTGTCGACACGAAGAAGGAACTGGTTGCGGAAGAAAAAGAACTTAAAGCTCGTTGGGACAAGGAAAAACAGGCAATTTTACGTACTCAGGCCTTAAAAAAAGAACTGGATGACGTACGCCATCAAATGGAAAAAGCCGAACGGGATTATGATTTAACAAAGGCTTCCGAATTAAAATACGGAAAGTTACCTGAATTGGAACGTCAGTTAGCCGAACAGGAAGACTTGCTTTCGAAAGAAAAAGACAGCCACTTATTGAAAGAAGAAGTCGGCGAAGAAGACATTGCGCAGGTTGTCAGTCGTTGGACGGGTATTCCCGTTACAAAGATGATGACGGGTGAACGTGAAAAACTCCTTCATTTGGACGATACACTCCATCAGAGAGTCGTCGGCCAAGACGAAGCGGTTCGCGTCGTAAGTGATGCTATTATGCGTGCTCGTGCAGGCATTAAAGATCCGAATCGTCCCATCGGTTCATTCATCTTCCTCGGCCCTACAGGCGTAGGTAAAACAGAACTGGCCAAAGCCTTGGCTGAATCGCTCTTTGACGACGATCGCAATATCGTACGTATCGACATGAGCGAATATATGGAAAAACACACCGTGTCAAGACTTATCGGGGCTCCTCCGGGATATGTCGGATACGACGAAGGCGGTCAGTTGACGGAAGCGGTTCGCCGCCATCCCTATTCGGTCATCTTATTAGATGAAATCGAAAAAGCCCACCCCGACATTTTCAACGTTCTCCTGCAAATCCTCGACGACGGTCGTCTGACGGACGGCAAGGGTCGCGTAGTGAATTTTAAAAATACGGTTATCATCATGACCAGTAATTTAGGTTCTCATGAAATTCTTGAAGCAGCCGACTTCGAAACAGCGGAAAAATCGGTTAAGGATATCTTAAAATCCTATTTCCGCCCTGAATTTCTAAACCGTATTGACGACATTGTCGTCTTTAAAGCGCTGAAAAAAGAACAGGTATTCGATATTGCCCGTATTTTGTTGGAACACCTCAGCAACCGTTTGCAAAAGCAAATGAACATTACCTTAACGTGGACCGATCGGGCTTTGGAAGAACTGTCCGATAAAGGGTATGAACCTCAGTTCGGTGCTCGTCCCTTGCGCCGCCTCATCACGCATACCGTAGAAACGGCCTTAAGCCGTGATATTATCAGCGGTCGTATCGGTGAAGGCCAAACTGTACGCATCGATTTCGACGGTACGGACTTTAGTTTCAATCCTGTCAAGGGGTAAGCCTTTCCTATTCCGAACAACCGGGTTACCTTTATTCTATATTTATATAAAAGGACTTTTCTCAAAACGAGAAGAGTCCTTTTGTTTCTTTTATCCCCTTCTTTTCCGCTTTGTCACAATATTATATCTTTTTCCCCGCTTCTCTTTCTCAAGATATACCCCTGAGGGTACATTCGTTCGCGTTTACAAGGGGAGGGAAAAATATTATAATGAACTGCAAATACATAGACAGGTGAACGGAATGACTAATACTTTAGGTAAGCATTTACTTATTGATTTTTACAACTGCCGACTCGTAATTTCCGAACCGGAAGAGTTGCGGCCGTCCATAGAAAAAGCATTTGTTCAGGCAGGTGTCACACTTGAGGGAATCAGTTGTTTTCAATCAACTGATGAAATGACGTGCATAGCCTTATCCGGCAATACGCACGTTTGTATTCATTATTACCCCGTCTTATCATATGCTGCCGTCGACTTGTACAGTTTTTCGACGGACTTGAATTTAAATCGGTTAATGAATATCTTCAAAATCGGCTTGAAGTCGGATCGCATCAAAGCAACCAGCGTCCGTCGTGGCGATTTCGGTTCCATCAGGGATATGCGTCCCACGCGTAAGTCCAAAGTCTCTACAGCTCGCAGAGTCAAAAATACGGGAGCTCGTTTAAAGCGCACGAGTGCCAAAATGATTAATATTTTGCGCCACCCTAAACGACCTCCCAATGAATAATCGTTAGTTTGTTTGTCCGCATCAGAAAGGTCTTATCCCCATGTACATGTTATCATTGAGTCAATCTGCCGGCATGGGCTTTGATGAAAAAGAATCACTGGAAGCGATTACAGCCAATCTCGTTTCATTCTTACAAATGAAGAGTCAACGCCTGTACAGACATTCTTTGCAGGTTGCCAACTACAGCGTCAGTGTGGCTGCCAAACTCGGCTTGCCGAAAAGCGAAATCGAGTTGATTAAATACGCTTCGTTGTTACATGACATAGGAAAACTCAGTCTTTCCAATTCCTTACTGGCCAAGGCCCCTTATCTGAATCGTTCGGAAAAGGCTCTGTACCGGCGTCATGCTGCAGCCGGTGGTAATATGTTGGAAAACATTCCTTGTTGTCAGGACATTATTCCCTATATCGTTCATCATCACGAACGTTGGGACGGTTCGGGTTACCCCAAGCACTTGCGCGGTGCCAATATCCCCTTCGGTGCCCGCATTATTGCCGTAGCCGATTATTATGATACAATTATTAATCCGTCTGCGGATTTTTGGGCTAAGACGAAGCAACAGGCCGTACGTGAGCTGTTCTCCGCTTCGGGGCTTCTCTTCGATCCGGAAATTGTAAAAGCCTTTATCGATACATTGGGAAAATAAACAAATAATGAAACCCCTTCTTTACAATTTGTAAAGAAGGGGTTTTCAGTTGCGCGACGAAGCTATAACAAGTCCGGTCACTTCAACGGCACCGTTTCGTTTTAAAGCGGCGGCACAGGCCTGTAAAGTCGCTCCCGTCGTATATACATCATCAACCAGTAACAGGCGACAATCCTTCACGGTCTTACCGTCAACCACAGCAAAGGCCGCTTTCAAATTGCTCTGTCGCTCTTTACGTACCAAGCCGACCTGCGAACCGGTCGGCCGAATGCGTTGTAACGCAGGTAGCCACATGTAACCGTGTCTTTGGGCCCACGAACGGAAGAGAATATCGTTTTGGTTAAAGCCTCTTTCCCTTTCCTTCAAAGGGTAAAGCGGCACAGGCACAACGGCATCATACATCTCCAATCGCCGGGTGAAGGAAAAGGCTTCCAGCAGATCCGAGAAAGCACGACCGTACTGTCGTTTTCTCTTATACTTAAGGTGCGTTAAAGCTCGTTGTACGGGCCCCGAATAATCACATAGGGCATAGCAACCGTCCAGTCTGTTTCGTCTGCTGTCATCCAAAAAGCGGGGATGCAGTAAATTTCTTCGGCAATCTTCACACCACTCGGCTTCAGTCGAGACATAGCACCCACAGCCGGGACAAGCAGGCGGAAAGAGAAGATTTTTTAAAAACTTCCCCCCACGACTCAGCATATTTCATCTCTTTTCAATCGTTGAGCCAATAAGGTATACCGCTTACTTTTATCGGTAGCTCTTACAGCTCGTTGCAGTGCCGCCTTCGTACCTACAAGGATTACCTTCTTCTTAGCTCGTGTAACGGCCGTGTACAAAAGGTTTCGCTGCAACATAATGGAATGACTGTTTACGAGAACAATAATGACCGTATCATATTCACTCCCTTGACTTTTATGGACCGTTACGGCATAAGCCAGAGATATTTCTCCCAAGTCATTTCCCTTATAGCGTATATCCTGCTCGGGATAGCGTACATGCATGCTGTCATTACCGAGCGCGAAGACGGTTCCCATATCCCCGTTAAACACGCCCTTTTCATAATCATTCTGTTTTTGCATAACCTTATCGCCTGTACGAAAAAGTATATTACCGTTTTTCAACTCCGCCTTTGCGGCATCAGCGCCATTTACTTGTTTCTGAATCAATTGATTCAGAGCATCGACGCCGCATGCATTCCTGTACATAGGTGACAGAACCTGAACTGAAAAAATGTCCCCGCCCGTAGACATCACTTCTTTCTCGTATAGGTCGGCAACAAGATGAGCGCTTTTGTCTTCATCATTCGTCTCTATAAAACAAAATTCTCCTTCTTTGTCCACAACCGGCATACCACCGTGATTAATGCGGTGCGCATTGGTGACAATAAGGCCGCCTTCCTGCTGCCGAAAAATAGTTTCCAAACGTACGACAGGTACTGTTTCCGACCGAATAATATCATGCAAAACCGCACCGGCACCGACAGAAGCCAACTGATCCGCATCGCCTACAAGGATACACCGGCAATGGCCGGGCAAGGCTTCCAAAAGGCAGTCTGTCAATTCCAAATCGAGCATGGAAACTTCATCAACAATAATTAAATCGCCCTCCAGAGGATTGTCTCGATTATGATCGAATAAGGGATGTACCCCTACATATCCGGCAGGTCCTAAAAGCCGATGAATAGTCTTGGCTTTACGCTGAGTTGTTTCGGCCAGTCGTTTAGCTGCTCGACCCGTAGGAGCACACAGCAAAATATTCAGTCCTTCCTGCTCAGCCAGGGCGATAATGGCCTTTACAACTGTCGTCTTACCTGTACCGGGACCGCCGGTAATCACGGTCAGTCCCGAGTCCAAAGATCTCTCGACCGCCTCTCTTTGCTTGTCTGCCAGCGTAAATTCCCGTTCCGTCTGCCACCGATCTATAAACTCGTTTATATTGACATGAGTCTTTAGCGATGTCTTAGCCGCCAGATTACGAATATCGTCGGCAACACGCAGCTCCCTCTCATAAGCATCAACCGTATATATATAGGTCAGACCGCTGCAATCCTCAGCTACAAGACGCCCGGTTATCAAGGTTTCATTTAATACATCGCGAATATGTACGGGTTCGGCCTTCAACACATTCGCCGCCTTTTCAACCAATTCATCGTCAGGCAGGCATACATGTCCGTTCGACGTCATTTCCTGTAATACATACTCGATACCTGCCGACAGCCGTTCCGTTCCCGTCGGGTCCGTTCCGAAAGCCAGTGCAATTCGATCGGCCGTATTAAATCCGATACCGTCAATATCACGAATCATTCTGTATGGCTCGTGTTCAAGCACATAGGCCGCTTCATCACCGTATTCCGCCAATAAGCGTTTGGCATAACGACCTGAGATATAGTGAGTTTCCAACAAAAGGGCCAACTCGTTAACGTCTTTTTCCGCCTGCAAAGACGCTGTAAGAGCCGTTAATTTTTTCGGCCCTATTCCTTCAACTTCCTTAAGCCGCTCGGGCTCATTCATCATGATTTTCATCGTTTCCGCCCCGAAAGCGGTAACAAGCCGCTTAGCCAAAGCCGGACCGATACCGTCGACAGCACCGGAGGCAAGAAAGTTTTCAATACCTTCCGCCGTATCCGGCAAAAGCCGCTTCCACGAAGAAGCGGCAAACTGAGCTCCGTATTTTTTATGGATTGTTCCGTAACCTCGTATCTCCAATCGGTCCCCCTGTAAGGGCTTTACTCCGTTTCCCGTTACAGTCAACAAGGCACCGTCATCTCGGCGAATGCGAAAGACGAGGTAATCCGAGTCGGGTGCTTCAAAAAGCAGGCGTTCAACTGTCCCTGAAATTACTTCTCCTTCAACCATTATCCGTTCCTCTTCATTTCATCGTCTTCATAAACCTTGCTTTCATCCATTAAGGCCTGATAAATACGCTTAATATAAGGAACCAGCAGCTTATCTGAAGTAAAGGCGGCTACTTTATCCAGAACGGCTGCTTCTCTGCTTGCATCAAGTACGGGCATACGGTGAGCTTTTTTATAGGCTGCCACAGCGGCTACAGCTTTCATTCGTTCTTCCAACAAAGCCGTTATTTGTTTGTCAATTTCATCGATTTGCTGACGACTGGCCGTAAGGTTCATATCTTTCATTCCTCTTGTTGAAAAACAGTATATTTTTTTCATTATACCGCACTTTATAAGGGAAAACCACGGTTAGCAAGGGACTTTTATTTATGCGTACAACGCCGTTTCTTCAGATGCAACATATTTATTACACATTTACAGTCTTCAAGTAATTGTCAGAGCCTTTCTCTTTCGTTATAATATTATGTATTATTTATGAATTTATTATATCTTATACAAAAGGTTGTGATTTCTCACATGTCAGAAGAAAAGCAAGAGTTACGACGGAGCCTGAAGGCCCGTCACATGAACATGATCGCCATTGGCGGCGCTATCGGTACAGGCCTTTTCGTTGCCGGCGGGGAAACAGTCAGTACGGCCGGTCCCGGAGGGGCCTTGTTGGCCTATGCCTTTATCGGCGTTATGGTGTACTTTCTTATGACCAGTCTCGGTGAAATGGCGGCTTATCTGCCGGTCAGCGGATCCTTTGAGACATACGCCAACCGTTATGTCGATAAGTCCTTAGGCTTTGCACTGGGTTGGAATTATTGGTTTAACTGGGCCATAACACTGGCTGCCGAACTCGTAGCCGGGGCACTCATTATGAAATACTGGTTCCCCGATGTACCGGCTTCCGTATGGAGCGGTATTTTCCTGGTCATCCTTTTTTTCCTTAACTATTTATCGACCCGTTCTTACGGTGAAAGCGAATTTATTTTCTCCAGTATCAAAGTTATTACGGTTATTACCTTCCTCGTCGTCGGTACCTTACTCATCCTCGGCGTAGGCGGTGAAGCACCCGGCTTTACGAACTGGACTGTCGGGGAAGCTCCTTTTGTAGGCGGCGGTGCTGCCGTTCTCGGTATTTTCATGGTTGCCGGCTTCTCTTTCCAGGGAACGGAAATGATCGGCATTGCAGCCGGTGAAAGCGAAGACCCGGAAAAAAATATTCCCAAAGCCGTCCATTCCATTTTCTGGCGAATTCTCCTCTTCTATTTAGGTGCCTTCGTCGTTATCGGCTTCCTTATTCCTTATACGGATCCGAACCTTTTGAACACGGATGTGGAAAATATTTCCATCAGCCCGTTTACCCTTGTTTTTGAACGGTTCGGCCTTGTTGCCGCCGCTTCCGTCATGAACGCCGTTATTCTTACGGCTGTTCTTTCGGCAGGCAACTCCGGCCTATACGTATCGACGCGTATGCTCTACGCTATGGCTAAGACGGGACAAGCTCCGAAAATCTTCTTAAAGCTCAATAAACGCGGCGTACCTACCAACGCCCTCTTTGCTACGGCTATCTTCGGTCTCGCCGCCTTCCTCACCTCTCTTATCGGTGAAGGCAAGGCCTATGACTGGCTTGTCAATATCAGCGGTATGGCCGGGTTTATTACTTGGATAGGTATTGCTATTTGTCACTATCGTTTCCGCCGTGCTTTTAAGGCTCAAAATAAGGACTTGTCCGCCCTGCCTTACAAGGCGTCTTTATTTCCCTTCGGACCGATTTTGGCCCTTATTCTTTGCATTATCGTTACGGCAGGACAAAATTATTCGGCCTTCACAGGCCCTGAAATCGACTGGTACGGCGCCAGTGTTGCTTACATAGGTATTCCCGTATTCTTAGCCGTTTTCTTCTATCACAAGTTCAAGCACAAAACCAGTCTTATCCCCTTGAAAGATGTAAACTTGACGCGTGAAGAACACATAGATTCAAAATAAACTATACACAAAGCCCCTTGCAGGTCACCATAAGATAATCTGCAAGGGGCTTTGTATTGCTTATTCTTGTCTGGATACTAATTTTTTAAGACACGATGCGTCTACACGGCGTACATCCGCCGTTCCCGTAATAACCATAGCATCTATAAGTTCTCGGCGAATTTTATCCAAATACAGGGCTACGCCTTCAGCGCCTCCGCCTACAGCCGCTACGGCCACCGGTCTGCCGATAAGAACAGCGTCGGCCCCGAGAGCCAACATTTTAAGTACATCTTCACCCGAACGAATACCGCCGTCGACAAAAACAGGTATGTTACCCTTAATTTCAGCGGCAATTTCCGGCAAAACATCGGCTGTGCCGGCCATATCATCGAGAATACGCCCACCGTGGTTGCTCACTACAATAGCACCCGCTCCCGCATCGGCACAAATTCTTGCCTCTTTGGCAGACATAATTCCTTTAACGACAAAGGGTAAGGGAGATTCCTGACAAATACGACGAATACTCGCTTCATTTTTAGGACCTACCGGTTGGCCGAGAAGTCGCATATTTACCAGTGTAGCCGCATCTATATCACAAGCTGTCGCCGGAGCTCCCGCCGCTTCACCCCGAGCGATTTTTTCAATAATCTTGTCGTCTTCCCGCGGCTTAATCGTCGGAATCACTCGCCCGGGACAGGCCGCTGAAGCCGCCAAGGTTCCTTCATACATATAAGGAGCTCCGCCATCTCCGCAAAAAGCCAACGTTCCCGCCGTAACCGCTCCGACCGCTACAGCAAGGTCATACTCTTTTTCGACTTGTTCCGGTTCGCCTTCTACCTTGCAATTCAGGGTAATGGCTCCGATAGGGGCTACCATGACGGGCATGGACAGTTTTTGTCCGAAAAACTCCGTTTCCGTCGACGGTTCTGCTATGCCCCTCAGACTGTTCATAATCAACCCGTATTCATTCAGTGCCGCTATATTACGCAAAAACGAACGACTGCGTCGCAATCCCCCGAACCCCGGTATATAACCGATACAACCGCGACCGTCACATTGAGAACAGACACGACACCCCTTCATTTTAGCCTTAGCGGCGGCACGTATTTCTTCATATGTCATAGTTACTCACTCTCCTGTCCGAAAAATTTATAATCATATCATAACAGGTTCTACCCGACTCGTGCAAAAGGGCAAAAAAATACCGCACGAAAGTGACGGTATTTTAAAGTCTTACATTTTCTGGAATGCGTCTTTTGCAGCACCGCACAAAGGACATACCCAGTCAGCCGGAACATCATCCCATTTCGTGCCTGCAGCTACGCCGTTATCCGGATCGCCTTCAGCTTCGTCGAAAATGTAACCGCATACTGTGCATTCGTATTTATCCATTGTTATTCCCTCCTGTGATTACTAATAAATTATCGTTATTAATTAACTACAACCTTATTATAACATGGATTTTTTCTATTGCAACAAGTTATCCATATTTCGTAGTAAAAAAAAGGGATTTTTCCTATTTCAAAATGGCATATACATGACTATCCGTATTTTCCCAGGCCAAGATTTGAGCTTCTTCCGATTTCAAAAGGCTTTCACCGTCCGTACATTGTCGAGCAACCGATTCGGGAGCCGTACCGCTATACGTTTTACGCCCTCTTACACAGGCTTCAATTTGTAAAGCTTCGTAAACATCGTCTGAAAAAACGGAACTCCATGTTCGCAATTCTTCAAGGTTTAAATCCTTTAAGACCTTACCGTGTTCAATACAATACCGGACGGCATGACCCGTAACGGCATGGGCTTCTCTGAAAGGAAGGCCTTGACGGACAAGGTAGTCGGCCATATCCGTCGCATCTGAAAAATCGCCTTCCAATACAGCCCGCATGCGATCTTTGCAGACGGTCATCTTATCGATCATATCGGCATATACGGACAGTGCGAAGTGTAAATTATCGACAGCGTCAAATAATCCTTCCTTATCTTCCTGCATATCTTTATTATAAGCTAAAGGAAGCCCTTTCATAACAGTGAGGAGGGCCATGAGATGACCGTAGAACCGCCCTGTTTTACCGCGGACAAGTTCACAAATATCGGGATTTTTCTTTTGCGGCATAATGGACGATCCTGTGCAGTGAGAATCGTCCAGTTCAATGAAGGCGAATTCTGCCGATGACCAGAGAACGTACTCTTCAGAAAGGCGACTTAAGTGCATCATCACTTGAGAGGCAAATTCCAAAAAGGCAATAATATAGTCTCTGTCACTTACAGCATCGAGACTGTTTTCATATAATGTCGTAAAGTTCAGTCTTCTCGCCACATAAGCCTGATCTAAAGGCCATGTCGTACCCGCTAAGGCCCCGGCCCCCAAGGGCATCATATCAGCCAAATCTCTGGCCAGGGAAAGATATTTAAAATCACGGGACAACATGGCAAAATAAGCCATCATATGGTGACTGAACAGAATGGGCTGTGCTCTCTGTAAATGGGTATAGCCGGGCATAATAACATCTTCATACCGCTTCGCCGCTTCCAACAACGATTTCTGTAGGCGCAGCAGGAGTTTCCCCGTCCGGGTAACGGCCTTACGCACATATAAATGCGTGTCCAAGGCCACCTGGTCATTACGAGATCGTCCCGTATGCAAACGCTTCCCGCCTTCACCGATCATATCCGTCAATTTCTGTTCAACGCTCATATGAATATCTTCAGCCGCATCGGAAAACTCGAATTCATCTTTTTCAATAAGGCGGTATATCTTTTTTAACCCTTCAATAATATCCTTCTTGTCAGTCTGTGTAATAATGTTTTCCTTTGCCAACATTTCAGCGTGTACGATACTGCCGCAAATATCTTCGGCATACATACGCCGATCAAAATGAATCGACGCCGTAAAAGCTTCTACGGCCTTATCCGTTTCTGCCGTAAATCGGCCGCCCCATAATTTCATACCTATTCCTCTTTTCCCCGTTTGCACACGGCTACTTTTTCTTTGCCTGCAACATCAGGGCTCTCATCTTCAACGGCAAGCCGAAAAGATTGATAAACCCTTCCGCATCCTGTTGATTATACACATCATCTTCGCCGAAGGTAACGAATTCTTCACTGTATAATGAATAAGGAGACACGGAGCCGGCACTGATAATATTGCCCTTATATAACTTCAATGTTACGGTACCCGTTACGGTTTCCTGAGTAACATCTACAAAGGCCGCCAAAGCTTCGCGCAAGGGCGAGAACCACATGCCGTCATAAACGAGGTCTGCGTACTTACCGGATAATTCCTCTTTGCAATGCATAGTAGCTCTATCGAGGCAGAGATATTCCAACTCTTTGTGAGCATACATAATCAGGGCTCCGCCCGGGTTTTCATATACGCCCCGGCTTTTCATCCCTACGAGACGGTTTTCTACAATGTCGACAATACCGATACCGTTGCGTGCTCCTATTTCATTCAAAGTCGTCAATAACTGAACGGCTCCCTGCTTTTCACTGTTCACGGCCACGGGAACCCCTTTTTCAAAGTCAATGCTTACGTATTCGGGCGTATCCGGAGCTTTTTCAGGCGGCGTCGTTACCAAATATACATCGTTTTGCGGTTCATTAGCCGGGTCTTCCAAGTCCGCACCTTCATGACTTAAGTGCCAAATATTCCAATCCATGCTGTACGGATAAGGCTTATCCGTACTTTGATGTGCAATAGGGATATCATGAGCCGATGCGTATGCCAAGGCATCTTCTCTGGACTTAATATGCCAAACTCTCCAAGGTGCAATTATTTTCATTTCCGGTGCCAAGGCTTTGACGGTCAATTCGAAACGAACCTGGTCGTTTCCCTTTCCTGTTGCACCGTGACAAATAGCATCAGCTCCCTCTTTTTTTGCAATTTCTACCAATTTGGCTGAAATCAACGGCCGTGCAAAAGACGTGCCGAGAAGATATTTTCCTTCATATACGCAGCCGGCCTTCACTACAGGCCATACATAGTTTTCTAAAAACTCTTTTTTTACATCTGCAATATATACCTTGTCGGCTCCCGACATGTATGCCTTCTCTTCAACGGCCTTAAAGTCATCGGGTTGACCTACATCGGCACATACGGCTATAACTTCGGATCCGTTATAGTTTTCTTTTAACCACGGTATAATGACGGAAGTATCCAAACCGCCCGAGTATGCTAAAACAATCTTCTTTATTTCACTCATGTTACTGCTCCTTTCTACCTGTGCCACATCAACCTGTGACGTTACCATATGTTATGATGAGAGTATACTCTCATCTGTTATTTTATGCAAGTATTTTGTATATTTTTTATATATATTTTTAGCAACATCCCTTTTCTTCAGGTATAAATCGCTTATTTTTGCCGTTTCTTTGCGAATATGCTATAATTCACCCGGAGGAGGGCCTATGAAAATAAAGTATATTCTCTTCTTCGTGCTGGCCTTTGCCGTAACGGCCGCATGGAGTCATTTCAGTGACACGGCTCGACCGGCTCAGGCAGTACAGGCCGAGTCCGAAGAAAATTCCATATCTCCGTATTTTCACTTCCGTGAAGCTATGCAACAAAAGCTGAACGGGATCCCCTCATATGTACGAAACGATAATATTCCGTCTTCCATGAAAAAAGCTCTTGTCGCAGTTGAAGATAAACGTTTCTACGACCACGGGGCTATCGACGTTCTCGGTCTTCTTAGAGCCGGCCTCGTCAACTTATATTCACAAGACACGGTTGAAGGCGGCAGCACCATCAGTCAACAAGTTGTTAAAAATGTCTTTTTAACGCAAGAGCGCACCTTTTCCAGAAAGTTGAAAGAGTTGTACTTAGCTGTCTTACTGGAACGAAACTACAGTAAAGACGCCATTCTCGCCGCTTATCTTAATACGGCCTATTTCGGTGCCGATGCGTATGGAATCTCCAAGGCCTGTCGAATTTATTACGGCATTTCCCCTGAAAGCCTGACACTGGCCCAATCAGCTATGTTGGCAGGATTGGTTCAGGCACCCACTTACTACAATCCTTTCGAAAATTATGAAGCTGCCAAGAGTCGTCAAAAAATAGTTCTCGACCGAATGGCGGACCAGAAGCTTATTACTAAAGCTCAGGCCGATAAGGCATATGCCGAAGACCTGCACCTACAAAAAAAGGGTAAGACCTGACGGTCTTACCCTTTTTATTCGGTTTAAAGCTCTTCCATAGCTGTCAATAAGGCGTCTACATCTTCCGCCTTGGTAGCCCACGAAGTACAGAGGCGAATAGCTACACGACCGTCCGGTAAGTCCCCGAAATGATCGAAAGTAAATTCTTTTTCCGCCAACTTATCGCATTGTTCTTTCGTCAAAATGGGTAACTGTTGATTCGTCCTGTGATGATAGAAGAAGTCGAATCCCAGTTTTTTTAATCCTTCGTGTAAGACGACAGCCAAATCAGCCGCATGGCGAGCAGCCTTAAAATACAAATCGTCTGTAAAAAGAGTTTCAAATTGCAATCCCAAGAGCCATCCTTTAGCTAATAAAGCACCGCGCTGTTTCACATGGTAAGGGAACTCACGCTTCAGGGTCTCATTCGTAATGACGGCTGCTTCCCCGAAGAGAGCCCCTTGCTTTGTACCGCCTATGGTAAAGACATCGCAAAGTCGTGCCAAGTCGGGCAACGTCATATCACAGTCGGGAGATTCGAGAGCATACCCCAAGCGAGCCCCGTCTACAAAAAGGATGAGATCGTAACGACGACAAACATCGTGGATGGCTTCTAATTCGGCCTTTGAATAGAGGGTTCCCGTTTCCGTCGTCTGCGAAATATAAACCATACCCGGTTGAACTATGTGAAACCCGTGTGTATCAGCCTGATAGGCACGGCAGTATTCTTCGATCTGTTGAGGCTGTAATTTCCCGTCTTCAGACGGAAGAATCAATACCTTATGACCCGTTAATTCAATGGCTCCGGCTTCATGGACATTAATATGAGAGGTCACAGGAGCCAATACCCCTTGATAGTTTTTTAAAGCCGCTCCGATAACCGTAAGATTGATTTGCGTGCCGCCGACAACAAAGTAGACTCCCGCATCGGGAGCGTCACAAGCCTGACGAATCAATTCCCTTGCATGTTCCGTACGTTCATCCGTCCCGTACCCGGGGTGCTGTTCTCCTGCCGAAGCGGCCAAGGCTTCAAGGATTTCCGGAACAGCCCCTTCCAAATAGTCAGATTCAAAGCGTATCATATTGCTTCCATCCTCTCTCAATTATTTTCTTGTATTTTTGGTTCGTACCAGTATATCCGTTACAGTCGACAACAAGTCTTCACTGTCCTCATTTTGACCGAAGATCAGTATCACATCCGCCCCGGAACTTCGAGGTGAGACAAGAATGCGAACGGCTTCCGTAAATCTTCCGTTATTTACGAATAAATCTCCATTGACAGTCCCTATATAATAAGTATTTCCGTTCACTTTGACGCCATGCATATTTTCAGCTACATAAAAATTACGAGGTAATCGGCCGGTCAGAGCAGCATTCATGGCTGTCGGCGTTACGGAATCGGTGCCGATAAGTGTTTTTACATCAGAAGCCAATAGTGAATAATGCATCATATATGCATATTGGAACTCGCCCTTATAGGACTTAACCAACTGATAGGTATGAGGAGTCACTCCCGGAAGAGATCGAGCAATATACGACGTCATATCATTTTCCGCTTCCCGGGCGATCAATAACTGTTGAGTTCCGGATTGGATATATAAATTATCGGGAACTGCGACGGTTCCCCACCCGTTCAAGAACATATCCGCAGTCTTATTCTTATCTTTTGCACTTACGGGTACCGCAAAAATACATACGGCTAAAGCCAGGCAAGCCAATATCTTTATACGCATTTTTATTCCTTTCTTACTGAAAAATTAATTATTTATAATTTTATACTATTTTACCTTTAAGGTCAAAAAAGACGCTCTGGAAAGGGCGTCTTTTCTTGACAATGAAGCCGTTTATATACATTTTTCACCTAATCTATTTTTAAAAAATATTGTTGTGCCGAAACATCGATAAGTCCCGCCATTTCCAGTTCCGTCAAGGACGAGGCCAAACACGCCGGCGATAAGTCCGTCTCGGCACACAGCTCTTCATAGCTTACGGAGCGATCGCCTTGCATCAGTTTATAAATACGGCCGGCTCCTTGAGATAAAGGTGGTAAGGCTTTCCTTTCTCTTTTTTCCACCTTCTCTTGCCAACCGTAGGTCTCCAATAATTCTTTACCGGATAAAAGCGGTACGGCACCGCTTTTAATCAAACGATTCGTACCGGCGCATAGTGGTGCGTATACGGACCCGGGCACGGAAAAAACATCACGCCCTTCTTCAAGGGCAAAGTCTGCCGTAATCAAAGACCCGCTCCGCACGGCCGCTTCCACTACGACTACGGCTCGAGAAAGGCCGGCGATAACACGATTGCGAGCCGGAAAATTACGCCCCAAAGGCGGTGTTCCGAAAGGAAATTCGCTGCAAACGACACCGCCTGCTCCGATAATTCTCCGAAACAAGGCCGCATTTTCCGGCGGATACGTTTTATCCAGACCGGCTCCCGTTACAACCCACGTCATTCCTCCGCCCGCCAAGGTACCTAAATGTGCCTGTGTGTCAATGCCTCTCGCTCCTCCGCTGATAACTGTTACACCGGCCTCAGCCAAGGTGCGTGCTAACCTGTGTGCCGCACGTAACCCGTACGTATCAGCCTTCCGCGATCCCACAAGAGCCACGGTCTTTTCCGTTTGCAAGAGACGACCGCAACAATACAATACAGGCGGCGGATTCACGGTACAGCGCAGTAAATTAGGATAAGATTCATCATTCCACGTAAGAACAACGGCTTCGTATTTTTTTAAATTTTCTTTTGTCTGCTCAAACGAATACCGGGTACGCCAGCTTATCAAGGCTCGCCTGAATTTTTCAGGCAGTCTTTCATCCCTTTCCCCTTCATACCAAATTGTCGCCGCCGTACCGCACTTTTCAAATAAAGCACGCAAGGTGCCGGGACCCGTTCCGGGCATAGCCGCCAGAGCCGTTAAGCATTCTCTTTCCCCTTCACGTTTTATAAGTATCCCTTCCTTCATCCTTACTGGCGCTGTACCGTATCTCTGTAAGCAGCCGCTTCCGTAATATGGCAAGCTTCAATCACATCGGAACCGGCCAAGTCGGCAATAGTTCTGGCAACCTTTATGAGTCGATCGAACCCGCGAGGACTCAATTTCAAATGTTGGAAAATCCGAGCCGCTAATTCTTTTCCTTCGCTCGTAAGCGGACATGTTTCACGAATCTCTCTGTGCCCCATCAAACCGTTTCGTAAGATTCCGTACGGTTTCAGGCGCATCGCCTGAATGTGCGCTGCCGCCGTAACACGTTCTCGAATAGCCGCTGAGGATTCTTGCCGCTGCGATGAAGATAATTCACTGTATAAAGGGCGTTCAACGGTAACATGCAAGTCGATGCGATCCAATAACGGCCCTGAAATTTTACGTACATATTTTCTGATTTCTCCAGCCGAACAAGTACAAACGTGATCTTTATCATGCAAATAACCACATGGACAGGGATTCATGGCCGCAATAAGGATAAAGGATGCCGGATAGGCTAAAGAAGCCCGTGCACGCACGATTCTCACATCACCGTCTTCCAGTGGTTGGCGCAATACTTCAAGAACGGAACGAGAAAACTCGGGCAATTCGTCCAAAAAGAGAACGCCGTTATGACTTAGTGTCACCTCTCCCGGCTTAGGCACGGAACCTCCTCCTATAAGACCTGCTGCAGATACGGTGTGATGGGGACTTCTGAAAGGCCTTTCCGTAATGCGACCTGCCTTGTTCAATATACCGGCTACACTGTAAATTCTCGTAACCTCTAAAGACTCGTTTACGGTCATAGGCGGTAAAATAGTAGGCATTCGTTTTGCCAACATAGATTTACCAGACCCCGGAGGCCCTGTCATAAGCAGGTTATGCCCTCCTGCAGCGGCAATTTCCATCACCCTTTTAGCCACTGCCTGTCCCTGTACTTCCGAAAAGTCATTATGGTATTCCTTATCTTCCTCCTGTAGCATTTTAGATGAAGAGGGAGAAAGGCAGTGTATCTTTCGTAAGTGATCAGATAGTACGGCGAAAGTCTCTGCCTCATAAACCGTTATACCTTCACATAAAAGAGCTTCGTCTCCATTCTCAGGGCTGACGTAAACAGTTCTCATGCCCCTTTCTTTAGCAGCAATAACCATGGATAAAACCCCGACAGTCGGCCTGATAAGACCGTCCAGCGACAGTTCCCCGATAAATACGGAATCTTCACATGATTCCGGCGCAATTTGTCCGCTTGATACCAATAAAGCCACGGCAATGGGCAGGTCCAGTGCGGCTCCTTCTTTCTTCATATCCGCCGGTGCCAGATTGACGGTAATTCGACGTACGGGAAAGGCTAACCCGCTATTTTTGACGGCTGTTCTTACTCTTTCCTTTGCTTCTTTAACAGCTACAGTAGCCAAACCTACAATATCAAAAGACGGTAATCCGTTAGCTATATCTGTTTCTACTGTAATTAAACAACCGTTCAATCCGAATAGGACGGCCCCGTATATACGTGAAAACATGAATCAACACTCCATTATAAAAGCATGTGTAATATGTCTTATATCATAAGAGGGTTTCGTTTTTAGGATTTCGATGACATCAAAGCGGCAAGGACGGTCGTTCTCCTTATACTGTTGAAGCCAGCATTGCGCCGTCTTAACAATTTTTTTGCGTTTTCTGTAATGAACCGCTTCCGCCGGTACGCCGAACCGTTCGGACCGTCGTGATTTTACTTCCACAAAAACCGTGGTCCCCTTATACCTGGCTACAATATCGATTTCTCCGAAAGAGGTCGTATAATTGACAGCCACAATATCGTACCCTTTACGACGCAAAAAATCGGCAGCCAGATCTTCACCCTTATAGCCGAACCGTTTGTAATCCGTCACCTTATCACCTCATGTTTTCAGTATAGCCGCTCTTTCTGTGAAATTACTTAAACTCTTTCTTAAAAATACATAAAAAAATCGGATGAACCTCATTGAGATTCATCCGATTGCTTATAATCCCTTTACAGCCAGCCAGGCGATAATGACGGCCAAGGCGGCTACTGCTGCAATACGAATCAAAGCGGACGAGTTAAAGGTAACTGTTATCCTTTTTTTCTTCTTCGTCATATTTATACTCCGGGCCATGCCATCTCTTTACCGCCCAAAATATGAGCGTGCATGTGGTGTACCGTTTGGCCCGCTTTTTCTCCCGTATTGAAAACTACGCGATATCCGTCTTCAGCAAGACCCAAGGAGGCTGCCACTTTTTGAATGGCAAAGAGCATACGCCCTGCCACAGCCGCATCATCCTGTGTAAGAGCCGCAATACTTTTAACATGTTTCTTGGGAATAACCAATACATGTACAGGCGCTACGGGAGCAATATCTTCAAAGGCGTAAAAATCTTCATCTTCATACACTTTTTTGCTCGGTATTTCACCCGCCGTAATTTTACAAAAAATACAATCTTCCATCATACATCCTCCTTCTCTACTCCCGTCAAAATCGTACCGTCACGGCCCGTCAGGAGTATCTTTATAATACGACCGCTCGTATAAGCGGTCGGAACTTCCGCACGTATACGTTCGTACTGTTCCGAAAATCCTTCAACTGTCGTCCCTTTTACTTCTTCAATAAGAACGTGAACGGTCTTACCGATCATGCCGTCGAGAATCTCTTCCTTCTGCTCTTTGGATAAGGTATTTACCGTTTCGACACGCTTTTTCTTTACGTCACTGCTTACCTGATTCTCCATTTGCGCCGCCGGAGTTCCTTCCCGCGGCGAATAGGGAAAGGCATGAATATGGGAAAACTTTAGTCGTTTCAAAGTATCCATTGTTTCGTCAAACAACTCGTCCGTTTCGCCGGGAAATCCCAGTATTAAATCGGTTGATACTGTAAGATCTTTAATCTTTCTATGCAAGTCTTCGATAAGGAGTATATACTCTTCTTTTGTATAGTGCCTCTTCATGCTCTTAAGAATCTCATCGGACCCCGATTGCATGGGTAAGTGTAAATGAGGACAAATTCTGGAAGAAGAGTTGATAGCCTCTACCAAATCGTCACCGATTTCCACGGACTCGATAGAACCCATACGAATACGGGCAATATCCGTTTCCGCCAAGAGCCTTTTAAGTACGAGTGCCAGTGTAGGCCTGTCGGGCAAATCCATGCCGTAGGCCCCTAAATGGATACCTGTCAAAACGATTTCCTTAAAACCTGCCGCAGACAGTCGCTTCGCTTCTTCAATAATCGCATCGGGTTGCCGGGATTTCAGACTACCGCGAGTGTAAGGGATAATACAATAGGCACAGAAATTATTGCACCCTTCCTGAATTTTTAAATCTGCCCGCGTATGTTCTACTGCCGACGGATAAAGAGGGATTTCTTCGAACTCATCTCTTCCCATAATGTCATGTACCGCCTGGACAGTCCGTCCGCTTCGTTCGTTACGTAACGATTCGACAACTTGAACGATGCGCTTTCGTTCGTTCGTCCCGATAACGGCATCCACGCCGGGAATGGCTGATAATACATTGGGAGATAACTGAGCATAACAACCCGTGACAATAACAAGGCCGTCAGCATTATTTCGTTTGGCACGACGTATAATTTGACGCGACTTTTTTTCACCTACATGGGTGACGGAACAAGTGTTGATAACGTATACATCGGCCGAACCGTTAAAATCCGCCTCTTCATAACCTGCGGCGGCAAAAAGACCGCGCATACTGTCCGTATCATATTGGTTCACCCTGCATCCCAGAGTAGTAAAAGCAATAGTCGGCATTAAACAAATCCTCTTTCATACATAATGACGGAACAAGCCGCCAAGGCCGCCGTTTCTGCTCTCATAATTCTTTTGCCGAGAGATACGACGGCATATTGTTCGCAAGATGACGTAAGCTCTTCTATTTCTTCCGGAGCATATCCGCCTTCCGGACCGATACAGATCACAGTATCTTCCCCGGCCGCCCGCTCAACGGCAATCCGTGCCGCTTTTTCTTCCCCTTCGTAAGGGATAAAGAAAAAGTACCGGTCGTATTCTTGTATAAGTTCTTTTAAAGTCCTCACTTCATCAACGGAAGGGACTCGAGTACGACCACATTGCTTTGCCGCCTCGAGGGCTATTTTCTGCCATCTCGCACAACGTTCTTTACGACGTTTTTCATCTAATTTTACTACACAGTGTTTCATTTGTATAGGAACGACGCGGTCTACCCCCAACTCCGTAGCCTTTTGAACCAACCAGTCGAAACGATCATTTTTCAACAAAGCGGCAGCTAAAATCAGCTCCTGTCGCTCTGTTTTATCTTCAGGTACAATCTTCTTCAACGGCCGCATCAAGACCCTTTCACCGGCCACATCTGCAATAAGACAAGTATAGGCAATCCCCGTACCGTCCGATACGGTAAGAACATCTCCCGTAACGTGACGCAATACGCGAACAACATGGCGAGAGTCCTCGGGGGATAAATAGAATTCCCCTTCTATAGGAAAATCTGTAAATAATTTGCGCATTATATACTCCTTAACACTAGGGCATACCAACCGTTTTCAAATGCTTTCCGTTCAACGGAAAAACCGTATCTTTCAGCATAGTTTCTGACTTCTCCTACGCGTTCATCAATAATACCGCTCGTAATGAACAGACCGCCTTCTTTTAAGTAATCTTTTAAATTCGGCAACAAACGAAGAATCAGGTCCGTAACCAGGTTTCCTACAATAAGATCAGCCTTTTCTCCTCGAGGCGCCATTTGTTCTAACAGGTCACTGACAACCAAGGTCGTACAGGCATCTGCAGCATTTAATTTTATATTCAGTCGAGCCTGTTCTACAGCCTGCTCATCGTAATCGCCGGCCCGCACCGTAGAAGCTCCGCACTTGGCAGCTGCAATAGCCAGAATACCGGTGCCCGTACCGACATCGTATACGACTTGTCCCTGTTTAACAAAGTCTTCCAGGAAACGAATACACATGCAAGTTGTTTCATGAAATCCGCTGCCGAAGGAAGCTCCCGGATCGATACGAATAACTTCCTCACCTTCTCGGACCGACACGGACTCTCCTACCGGTGCCGCCCAAAAACGTGCAGATACTTTTTTAGGATGAAAGAACTCCTGCCATGCATATAACCAGTCCGTTCCCTCACCTTGCCGAACGGTCAAATCATAGTCTTGCCATGTATGTTCCTGCCATAAAGAATCTAAGAGTCGACGAATTTCTTCAGCCACACGTTGTCCCTCAGCTTCCGTATACACAGTCAGAGATTTCATGCCCTTTTCATCCGTTTCTCCGTCTGTTACGGATACATTCACCAAGGATTCCCAAATAAGGGATGAAACACTGTCGGCACTTTCAACCGGCACGTGTAATCCTATTTCCGTCCACTCCATATACACATCTCCTTTATACGACAAAAAGGCTGCGAACAAACTCGTTGTCCGCAGCCTGTAAGACCTACATTCCGGCTGCAAATTGACTGTATCCGATACATCTGTTACGGACTATTTTCGTCAACCTGTCCCAGATTCCTTCTTTTTTGTTTTTTTCCTTTTTACCCTTACTTTCATCTTCAACAAGCCAATCTTCTCCACCGGCTATACCGAATTCTTTAAGCAAACGTTTCTGTTCCGAGTTGAGACGTTTCGGCACGACAATATTGACTTGAACATGATGATCGCCGCGACGATCCTTGGACCCGAGAACGGGAACCCCCTTGCCCTTAATACGGAACAAGGTTCCGGTCTGTGTTCCTGCAGGGATTTTTAAGTCAATTTTACCATCCATAGTCTCTACGCGAATAGTAGCACCCAATGCTGCCTGAGTAAAGCTGATGGTCTGCTGCGAAATAATGTCGTTACCGCGACGAACAAAGTTCGGATCTTTACGCACGAAAATATATACATACAAGTCACCGCGACCGCCGCCGCGCACTCCCGGTTCACCTTCACCGGCTATGCGCAATCGTTGACCGTCATCGATGCCTGCGGGAATCTTGACTTTAATCTTTTTACGCACACGAATCGTACCTGTTCCGTGGCATTTCTTGCATTTCTTTTCAATAATCTTACCTGTACCGCCGCAATGAGAACACGTACGAACATTGACCATCTGCCCGAAGGGAGTATTTTGTACGACCCTTTGTTGCCCCGTACCGTGACATTCGGGACAAGTATCCACCTTGCTTCCCGGTTCGGCACCGTTACCATGACAATGGTCACATGTGTCATCCTTCGGTATCTGGATTTCCGTTTCATCACCGAAAACGGCTTGCTTAAAAGTAATGTCTAAGTCATATCGTAAATCGGCACCTCGTTCGGGTCCATTCTGTCGTTGTGCCCGACCGCCGCCGAAAAAGGAGTCGAAAATATCACCGAATCCGCTGAAGTCACCCTGGAATCCGCCTTGGCCGAAACCGCCCTGACCGAAGCCTCCAAAGCCGCCGAAACCGCCGGCACCGGCGCCTCCGTTTTGGAAGGCGTCGGGTCCGAACTGATCATACTGTGCCCGTTTGTCCTTATCGGAAAGAACACTGTATGCTTCATTGATTTCTTTAAACTTTTTTTCCGCTTCTTCCGGGTTATCCCGGTTTTTATCAGGATGATATTTTATGGCCAGTTTTCGGAACGCCTTTTTTATATCAGCCTCGCTCGCATCTTTCGATACACCGAGCAATTCATAATAATCCTTTTTACTCATTCCGAGCTGCCCCTTTTCTTACTTCTTATTTCTTATCATCATCTACGACTTGGTAATCCGCATCGACTACATTGTCGTCACCGGCACTCGTCGATTCCTGTGCCTGTTCCTGACCGGATGACTGCTGAGCCTGTTGTTGTGCTTCAGCCTGCTTATACATATCGCCGGTTAAATCATAAAGCGGTTTCGTCAATGCTTCAGATGCGGCTTTAATCTGTTCCGTATCTTCGCTCTTAAGTGCTTCTTTCAAAGCGGCAATCTTATCTTTAACTTCCGAAACCTTAGTCTGATCGGCTTTATCACCGACTTCCTTCAGCGTCTTTTCAGCCTGATATACGAGGGAATCGGCATTATTTTTAGCTTCAATACCTTCTTTACGCTTCTTATCTTCCGCTTCATGAGCAGCCGCTTCTTTTACCATGCGGTCGATTTCACTCTGGTCGAGACCGGACGAAGACGTAATGGTAATTTTCTGTTCCTTACCTGTGCCAAGGTCCTTTGCCGATACATTGACAATGCCGTTGGCATCGATATTGAAGGCAACTTCGATGCGAGGTACTCCACGGGGAGCCGCAGGAATACCGGACAATTCGAAACGGCCCAACGTTTTGTTGTCTGCGGCCATTTCACGTTCGCCCTGCAAGACATGAACATCAACGGACGGCTGGTTATCCATAGCTGTCGAGAAGATTTGTTTGCCTTCCGTCGGAATGGTCGTGTTGCGTTCAATAATCTTCGTGAAGATACCGCCCATAGTTTCAATACCGAGAGACAAGGGAGTAACATCGAGAAGCAATACATCCTTAACATCGCCTACGAGAACTCCTGCTTGAATAGCCGCACCGATAGCTACGCATTCATCGGGGTTAATGCCCTTATCCGGGTCTTTTCCGAGAATATTTTTAATAGCTTCCTGAACAGCCGGAATACGGCTGGAACCGCCGACGAGGATAATTTTATCAATTTCATCGATGGAAAGACCCGAATCTTTAATAGCTTGGCGAGTCGGTTCCATCGTAGCGTGTACGAGGTCTGACGTCAATTCATTGAATTTAGCCCGCGTCAGCGTAAGATCCAAGTGTTTCGGACCGCTGGCATCTGCTGTAATGAACGGCAAATTAATGTTTGTCGACATAACAGTGGACAATTCAATTTTTGCTTTTTCAGCCGCATCTTTCAAGCGCTGTTCGGCCATCTTATCCTGTGAAAGATCGATGCCCGTTTGTTTCTTAAATTCTTCTACCAGCCAGTTCATAACGGCGTTATCGAAATCGTCGCCACCCAAGTGAGTATTACCGTTCGTTGCCTTAACTTCAAAGACACCGTCACCCAATTCGAGGATAGATACGTCGAATGTACCGCCGCCCAAGTCGAATACGAGAATCTTACCTTCACCGCCCTTATCAAGGCCGTATGCAAGAGCTGCCGCCGTCGGTTCGTTGATAATACGCAATACATCGAGGCCTGCAATCTTACCGGCGTCTTTTGTTGCTTGGCGTTGGCTGTCGGAGAAATAAGCCGGAACTGTAATAACAGCCTGCGTCACCTTTTCGCCCAAATACGATTCGGCATCTTCTTTTAATTTCTGCAAGATCATAGCCGAAATTTCCTGAGGCGTATAATCTTTACCTTCAATCTTTACGGTATAGCTTTCACCCATGTGACGTTTAATAGAAGCTACCGTATTTTCAGGATTGGAAATAGCCTGGCGCTTTGCCAATTCCCCTACAAGACGTTCACCGGTTTTTGAAAAACCTACTACGGACGGTGTTAAACGAGAACCTTCCGAGTTGGTAATAACCGTAGGTTCGCCGCCTTCCATAACAGCGACTACGGAGTTTGTCGTACCTAAATCAATACCTATAACTTTTGCCATTCTGAATTCCTCCTCAATATATACACGATTATTTAACCGTTAAATGCTACTTTTACCATGGCCGGTCGAAGCGTTTTATCTCCTAAAAGATATCCGTCTTGCAACACTTCTACGATTGTATCGTTAGCTACCCCTTCGGCAGGCACTCTCATGACCGCCTGGTGGTAGTTCGGATCAAAAGGTTTATCAAGAGCTTCGATCTTACGGACGCCCGCCTTTTCCAAAACTCCGGCCAATTGTTTGTAAATCATTTCATATCCTTCAATAAAAGGTCTTACTTCTTCACTTTGCTTTTCTTGCGGTACGTTTAAAGCCCGTTCAAAGTTATCCATTACAGGAAGTAACGTACTGATGAGTTCTCCCTTGATAACGCCGGCTACTTGCAAACGTTCGGCTGAAGAGCGCTTTTTATAATTTGCAAAATCGGCCTGCAGACGCATGAACTTCTCTTGAAATTCTTGAGCCTTGGCTTCAGCCCCGTCCGTCTGACCCGCGTCTTGAGATTCCGTCTGTGCCGTATCATCTACAACATCTTCAACGACCTCTTCAACTACCGGTTCTTCGACAGCCGCCTTTTCTTGAGTGTTTTTTTCCTCACTTTCGCTCATCCAATATACCTCCTACGTGTCTTCATGATGGTACGACAAGATTTGCACTACATGCTCTTTCATAAAATCGAGCAAGCCGATTATTTTGGCATATTCCATTCGCGTCGGCCCGAGAACGGCAATTTTTCCGACTACCTCGTCCCTTTGCCTGAATGTAGCCTCAATAATGCTGCAATCATTTAAAGGTGCGGGAGTTCGTGCATCGCCTATGCGAACGACAGGATTTTTTTCTTCCGTTTCCTTGCCGAGAAGATGGATTACCCTTTCCCTTTCTTCCAGCATGCTGAAAAGGGAGCGTGCCTTATCCATGTCGCGAAACTCGGGAGTATTCAACAACTCCGTAGCCCCGCCCTGGTATAAATCCTGCTTCCGAAAAGCCCGTTGCAGATTTCGAAAGGCCGCCTTATATAAATCAATATCGTCGACAATATCGTTTCTGAAACGCTCCAGCACTTGTGTCGTAATCTTACTTAGCTGCATACCGGCCAAGCGCTCTGTCAATTTCTGTGCCAATACGTTCAACTCGTCTATCTCTACATGAGCCGGTTTGGCATAAATGCTGTCTTCTACCTGGCCCGTATCGCTGACAACCAGCATAATGGCCCGCCTGTCATCTAAGGGTAAAAAGCGGACATATTTCAGTCTGGCACCGCTTTGCCCCGATGTGACGACAAAGCTCACATTGTGGGTTATCTTCGCCAAGACCTGTGCCGTTGAGCGAAAGAGTTGATCCGCATTATCCGCTCGATCCCCGAGCCATGTCTGTACAAGCCGTTTATCATCTTTTGTAACCTTTGACGGTTGCAACAGACAGTCAACATAAAACCGATACCCCTTGGCTGAAGGGGTTCGGCCTGCCGACGTATGAGGCTGTTCCAGGTAGCCCATTGTTTCCAAGTCGAACATTTCGTTGCGAATGGTCGCCGCACTGACGCCTAAATCATATTTACGCGCTATCGTTCGGGATCCTACGGGCTCAGCCGATGTAATATAATCCTGAATGACGGCTTCCAATATTTTCTGTTTTCTTTCATCCAGTTCCATCGACTTCACCTCGTTTCGGTTGATTAGCACTCCGTTATTTTGAGTGCTAACAACTGTATAAAAGATAACATGTTTATTTTTCTTTGTCAATAGATTTTAAGCCAAAAACAGCAAATTTGGTCAAAAAGTCAAAAATATTTTATTTCTTAGTTTTGAAAAGGCAAAAGAGCAGATTCTCCTTGAGAATCTGCTCTTTTATTTCTTCCTTCCAAGGTGAAATTATTTAGAAAGCATTGTGCGAATATACATAATAAAGTTCGCTCAATTCATCCATTTTTTTACTCATCAAGACCTGCAAATCCGAAGCCGTGTCATAGTCTTCTTCCGACAAGGCCCGTTTGATTTGCGTAAAGAGAGACAAATTCTTATCCGTATCTCTCCCCAGTTCAGTGCGCAAAGCATTAATTTGCTGCCACCGTTCTTCCTCCAAAGGATTCGCATCGCTATCTAAATGCAATGCCTTAGCATTAATTACCCTTTCCAGATTATCAGGTACAATACGGTACTGAAGTTCAAGAGCCCAACGTTTCAAAGCTCCTGCTCGGAAGGAATCCATAACACGTCTTGCAAAGTTATCGCAAGCCAGGGTTTCCAGTTTATGGGGATATACTTCCCATGACTTGAAATTTTCCCAAACCGTCGCCGGAGCCTTGCCGAACATGGTATTGCGTTCTTCTTCCGTGAAGGCTTCAAACACATCCACTTCCGAACGATAAGCACGATCCGCAGCCAGGTAGTCTGCCTTATCTCCCACCTTCTTGGAAATTTCAGCTAATAATTCAGCCGGTGCTTTTTTATTCTTCAAAGCATAGCGAATGCCGTCCAAGGCTGCCAAGTAGAAGAGAGCAATAGCAATATAAGTATTGGTAAACGGATTGGGAGCCCGCATTTCCACACGCGTCGCATTAGGGCTTGCTACGTTACGAATCAAGCCGGCCAAAACGGAACGGTTTCGTGTCGGCACGTCGGGGCTTTCACCGCCCAAAGAGGTTACAATGCAGACCGGTGCTTCAAATCCCGGTTTCAAACGATTCAACGAATCCGTCGTAGACGATACAAAAGGATTAATGACTTCATAATGTTTAAGAATCCCCATTAAGGCCCCGTACCCTACAGATGAAAGGAACTCTTTCATCATGTCATCCGGATTGAACAGGTTAACGTACTTACCGTTTTTCATAATGGCGCCTATACCGATATGGGTATGTTCACCGCTACCGGCAACCCCCGATATCGGTTTGGCCTTGAAGGTGACTTCCAAGCCATTTTCACGAAAGGCTTCGCGAATAATAATACGGGCCTGAATTTCGTTATCTGCTGTCTGAACAGGATCGGACGAGAACTTCCAGTCTACTTCCAGCTGTTCAAGGACGAAGATAAGTTTACCCGAATCATCAATATGAGCCTTAATACCGCCTACTTCCTTGTGCCCCATTTCCGGCTCAAGGCCGTATTTTTCAAGGCGTTCAACTGCCTGTTCCAAGGCCGTGCGTACAACACCGTGTGTCCGTTGCCAATATTGCTCCTGCAATTTTTGCGATGTGGACAAAAGGCGAGAAGCCACGTCCTGACTGGGCGACTTAACCCAAAACTCCAATTCCGTAGCTGTCGTAAGTACCAGTTTCTCTATATCATTTACATTGATATTCAACCCGGGAACACCGTATTCCTTAACCAGTTTGAGAACTTCATCGCCTACATAGTCGGTCGTATTGCGCAAAATAGATCGGGAATCTATAAAACCCGTAGCATGTTCAAGGAAACTCGGTATACGCAAAGTCCCTACAGGCTTTCCCGTAACTTCATCGATATTTCCGTCGTTATAGTCAACAAACCAGTTAACGCCCGGATCCGCCTTAATATCTACACGAGCATTGTCTAAGGTGGCAATACCCGGCAGGACTACGGAAGAACCGTCCGTCTGGAAGGCCGAGCCGTCAAAGAAACTTTCATAGTCGTCATAGAAGACGGAGATAGGGATCTTTTCATCCGTATCATTGCCCGCCAAATCGACACCTACCAAAGATACGAATTTAATTTCCGGATGTTGTTCCAAAAGCGCCAGAATGCCTTCTTTTCCGTACTGCCCGGCAGGGATTACATAAAGCAAGTTTTCCGTATTCATACTGTTCCTCCTTAGAACTAAAAAACTCCGCACCTCTACCGGTGCGGAGTCCCCTTTGACTCGGTCATATTCTTTTGTCCGAATTACAGTTACATTATATGAGTAACCGTCTCGTCTGTCAACTCGACGATATAAAATCTATCTGCTTTGCAGAGTTTTCTTTACCGCATCGGAAATGACCTTTCCGTCAGCCTTGCCTTGAAGCTGCGGCATAACCGCCTTCATGACATCACCCATTTTTAAAGCACCTTCGCCCATACCGGCCACTATGTCGGAAACAATTTTAAACACTTCTTCCGACGACATCTGAGCAGGCATGTACTTTTCGAGAACTGCAATTTCCGCACGAACTTGTGCAGCTAAATCTTCCCGACCGCCTTTGACAAAGTCTTCCAGCGATTCTTTGCGTTGCTTCATTTCTTTGGCGATGACCTTGCTTACACCGGCGTCATCGAGCTCGCACTTTCCGTCGATTTCCACGTTCTTGATGGAAGAACGTACTGAGCGAATAACGGCAAGTTCAATCTTGCCCGCTTCTTTTTTCTTCATCGCCGACTTCATGTCCTGCGATAATTCTTCCTTTAAAGACACTGTATCAACCTTCTCGGATTATGCTTTAAATTTACGTTTACGTGCCGCTTCGGACTTTTTCTTTCTCCGTACGCTGGGTTTTTCATAATGTTCGCGTTTACGGACTTCGGAAAGAACACCTGCCTTTTGGCAAGAGCGCTTGAAACGACGCAATGCGCTGTCCAAAGTTTCATTTTTACCAACTCTGATTTCTGCCATTCTGTATCCCTCCCTCCAAAATTATCGTTAGGGAGTGCTGTTTTGCACACATGAAAATTATACTTAAAAAGCGTCGTTTTGTCAATTACATGCCCTTTTATCCTATGCAAAAATATTCTCTCGTGTTTTATCTCAAAAAGCGGCTGAACACATAGTTTCCATAAAGAAGCCCCTGGCTTGTAAGGCAATATCCCCACTCGGTCTTTTCCAGGAAACCTCGCAGTACCAAATCCTCTATTACCGTGCCGAAAGCATCTGTCAACGTTCTCTTAAAGCACTGCTCAAACCGTTCATTATCAATTCCTTTCATGGTTCTCAGCCCTAAAAAACAAAAGTCTTCTTCTCCTCTTTCCTTGCCGATTAGTTCATGTTCTGCCAGGACCGATGTTTTTCCTGCATTTTTTATATATTCCGGCAAAGAACGTATATTTGAAAAACGATAGGTGCCGTCAAAGGAGTGGCTCGAAGCGCCGAACCCGATATACGGCTCATACTGCCAATACTTAAGATTATGCTTTGATTGAAAACCCTCTGCCGCATAGGCTGAAATTTCATAACGCTTCAAGCCTCCCTTTTCCAAAGTACGGCATACCCTTTCTCCGGCTTCTTCCGTAACATGATCTTCCGGAAGAATGATTTCCCCCTTCCGGACAAGACGGTTCAGCATCGTACCTTCTTCAACAATAAGACTGTATGCCGAAGCGTGTGTAACACCCAGTTCTATTAAGGTGCGGGCATCGTTCTCGGCATCCTCGGGTGATTGTCCCGGCAGGCCGTAAATGAGGTCTGTCGATACATTCGTCACACCGCCTGTACGTACGGCTTCCAAGGCCGCAAAGGCTTCCGCCGACGTATGAACCCGCCTTAACAATTGCAACAATCGATCGTCAAAGGACTGGATTCCCATGCTGATTCTATTAACGCCAATTTTTATAAGATCGCGTATGTAATCGGACTTAATTCCGTCCGGATTTACTTCAAACGTAATTTCGCTATCTGCGTCTATCCGAAAGGTATCTGTCAGTGCCGACATTATTTTTTCGCCTTGCCGTGCCGTCAAAAGCGAGGGAGTGCCGCCGCCGAAATAGACGGTATCCGCCGCCTCCCCAATATATGAAGTTGCGCGTATTTCTCGACACAGGGCCTCTACATAGTCATCTAAATACGACGAAATGCCTCCGTACGACGGAAAGTCGCAATAGAGGCACTTACGTACGCAAAAAGGAATATGAACATACAGGCCCGTCATCAGTTATCATCCACCTGCAAGACAGCCATAAAGGCTTCTTGAGGTATTTCGACACTACCTACCTGCTTCATTCGCTTTTTACCTTCTTTCTGTTTTTCCAACAGCTTGCGCTTACGGGAAATATCCCCGCCGTAGCACTTAGCCAACACATCTTTTCTCAAAGCCGCCACGTTTTCACGGGCAATAATTTTATTACCTACAGCCGCCTGGATCGGTATTTGGAAAAGTTGACGGGGAATAAGACCGCGAAGTTTTTCCACCAAGCCTCTGCCGCGGCGAGCTGCAAAGTCTTTGTGGACAATGACACTCAAGGCATCGACGATTTCCCCGTTAATGAGGATATCCATCTTAACCATAGGCGAGGTGCGGTAACCGTCCAATTCGTAGTCCAGGGATGCATACCCTTTAGTAGACGACTTCAAGACATCAAAGTAGTCATAGAGTATTTCATTCAACGGCAAATCATATACCAAGGATACCCGCGTGTCGTCAAGATAGTCCATAGTCACATACTGCCCACGTCGATTCTGTGAAATTTCCATGACCGTTCCCACCATATCCTTGGGAATTATAATCGTCGTTTTTACAAACGGTTCTTCTATATGTTCTATCTTAGTCGTATCCGGCAACAGGGAGGGGTTGTCCACCGCTACCATTTCACCGTCTGTCTTATACACATGATAAATAACGGACGGAGCTGTCGTAATCAGGGATAATCCGTATTCTCTTTCCAGTCGTTCTTTAATAACATCCATGTGCAGCAGTCCCAAGAAACCGCAACGGAAGCCAAATCCCAAAGCCGTCGAAGTTTCAGGTTCATATAAGAGAGCCGCATCGTTCAAGTTAAGTTTTTCCAATGCATCTCGCAAATTATCGTATTCACTTGTATCTACGGGATAGAGGCCGCAGTATACCATGGGTGTTGCCGGTCTGTAGCCGGGCAAAGCGTCGTGTGCCGGATTATCAGCCTTGGTCACCGTATCTCCAACGCGACAATCGCGTACGTTTTTCATGGATGCGGCAAAGTAACCTACACTACCGCACTCCAGGCTTTTTACGGCATACATGCGCGGCAAAAAGACGCCCGTTTCAATAACTTCAAATTCTTTTCCCGATGACATCATGCGTATTCTGTCGCCGGTCTTGACGGACCCTTCCATAATACGCACATTAGCAATAGCACCCTTATAGGGATCAAAATGCGAATCGAAAATCAGAGCCCGCAAGGGTTTGTCACTTTCGTCCTTCGGCTCGGGTATCTTTTCCACAATAGCCTCCAGCACCTTGTCGACGCCGAGTCCCGTCTTGGCACTGACCATGACGGCTTCGGATGTATCGAGGCCAATAATATCTTCAATTTCCTTGCACACCCGTTCAGGATCGGCACTGGGTAAATCAACCTTGTTTATAATCGGAATAATTTCCAAATCATGTTCTAATGCAAGGTATACATTTGCCAAAGTCTGAGCCTCTACCCCCTGAGTCGCATCAACAATAAGCAACGCTCCTTCACAGGCAGCCAGACTGCGTGATACTTCATAATTAAAGTCCACATGCCCCGGCGTATCGATAAGATTCAGCGTATATTGATGCCCGTCCTTGGCATCATATAACAATCTGGCTGATTGGGCTTTTATAGTAATACCTCTTTCCCGTTCCAACTCCATGGTATCCAAAAGCTGCTCTTCCATCTCTCTTTGAGAGATGGTTCCGGTCATTTCCAACAGCCTGTCGGCCAGAGTAGATTTACCGTGATCTATATGAGCAATAATAGAAAAGTTACGTATATATTTAGTAGCCACTGTCCGTTCTCCTTCTTAAGTAATCGTACCGCCGCCGAGAACGCGGTCATCCTCGTATAGCACCAAGGCCTGTCCTGCCGTAGCCGCTCGCTGAGGTTTGTCAAAAACTACCTTCATTTCATTTCCTGCAGGATATACCGTACAGGGAGCCGCTTGAGCGGCATAGCGAATTTTCCCGTAGGCCTTGAAAGGCTCTTCCCGTACGGTCTCAGTCCAAGTCACATCATGAGCTTTAATTTCGGCGGAAAAAAGTTCTCGTTCCGAACCGACGCGGACTTCATTGTTTTTTTCATCCAACGACACTACATAATAAGGACCGCCCGGGCCGCCCAGGTTCAACCCTCGTCTCTGTCCGATCGTATAAGCCGCAATTCCCTTATGAGTACCTACTGTCCGCCCTTGTCCGTCAGTAAATCTACCGGTTTTAAAAATATAGGGAGCTTCTTTTTTCAAAAATCCCTTGTAATCATTATCGGGAATAAAACAAATATCCTGACTTTCCGGCTTATTAAACACCGGCAACCCCCACTCTTTTGCCAACTCTCTGGTCTTCGTTTTTTCCAAATCCGCCATGGGGAAAATAATATGTTTCAATAAATCCTGCGTCAGTTGGTACAACACATAGGACTGGTCTTTTCTTTCATCCTTACCGCGACGCAAAGTGTAAATCTTTCTTTCATTGTCATATACAATGCGGGCATAATGTCCTGTTGCCAACAAATCCGCTCCGAACTGTTGCGCCTGATCCCACAGCAGTCCGAATTTAATGAACCGATTGCAGGCAATACAAGGATTCGGAGTCTTGCCGTGTGCATATGAATCAATAAAGTAATCAATAACGTCATGACGAAAAACATCCCGAAAATCCAGGGTATAATGGCGTATACCTAAGACATCCGCCACGGCTTTGGCATCATTAACCGAATCGAGCGAACAACAGGCATGAATATTTCGTTCGACTTTACACGCAGGCTCTTCTTCCCAAAGTCTCAAAGTAATACCGATGACTTCATATCCCTGTTCTTTTAAAAGTCCCGCCGTAACGGAGCTGTCCACACCGCCGCTCATGGCAACGGCAATACATTCAGACATGATTATTCCTCTCCCGCTATGCGGCGAATAACTTCAACAGCCCGCCGCACTTCACTTTCCGTCGTATCTTTACCCAAAGATATTCGAACACTGCCCGTAAGCCATTGAGCCTCCGTCTGCATTGCCTCCAGAACATGAGACGGTTGAGCCGCACCGGATTCGCAGGCCGAACCGGCTGAAAGGGCAATTCCCTGCCTATCCGCACTGATTAAAACAATCGTTCGATCCTTTCGAGCTACGGAAAAATTAATAATATTGGGCAACGAGTCGTTCAAGGTCCCGTTCAAATGATATAGATCAGGTCGCTGTCCCAACTGTTCGACTATATATCGTTTCAAACACGTTGCGTGTTTTATTCTTTCTTTACCTTCCAGTTGCAAGAATTCACAGGCCTTACCGAAACCCACAAGAGCCGGTACATTTTCCGTTCCGGCCCGCAAATTACGTTCCTGGGGGCCGCCGATAAGGTCGGGAACTAACTGAATCCCGTCGCGTATATACAAAGCACCGGCCCCTTTAGGACCATATATCTTATGACTCGCCACAGATAAAAGATCTATATGCAGCCGCTTTACATTCGTATCCGTCCAACCGAATCCCTGTACGGCATCAACGTGAAGTACGGCACCGTGTTCCTGTAAAAGTTCACCCACGGCCCGAATAGGCTGCAACGTTCCGGTCTCGTTATTAGCCGCCATAATCGATACAAGAACCGTATCGTCCTTTAATGCATTTTTAACGGATTCTATAGAAACGCGGCCTTCTTTATTAACAGGCAAAACGGTTACATCATATCCCTTGGTCCGTAAAAATTCGAAAGAACGCAAAACGGCAGCATGTTCTACGGCCGTTGTTATCAAATGCCCGCCTTCGGGACAGTTAGCTCGTAAGTACCCGAATAAGGCCAAATTATCAGCTTCAGTACCGCCGGCGGTAAATAAAATTTCTCGTCCTTCAGCCCCTATGGCTGCCGCCACACAGTCTCGCGCCGTTTGAACAGCGGCTCTTGCCTTTTGGCCGAAGGCGTGCAAACTCGAAGGATTTCCGAATTCAGTTGTCATATAGGGCATCATAGCGTCCAACACCCGCTTATCCACCGGTGTGGTCGCCGCATAATCCAAATAAATGCGTTCCATAGTTTTCCCTTCGCAAAGAAAGTCATTATTAATCATATCACATAGCCTGCGTATCTACCAGATATATAAAAGATAACGAAATGCCGACCTTTCTATAAAAAGGTCGGCATACAATTAAAAAGCATCCTTATATATTTCACGATAATCGGCTTCCGTAAGAGTCACAAAGTTATGTGCCGTCAATCGCTTCTGCTCCGTTTCCACTGAATGAGCAAATGCCGGTATCATATCTTCCGTAACGCCATATTCTCTAAGTCTTTTCTTCGGCAAAATCACATCAATAAGACGAGCCAATTCAGTTAACACCTCTTTTTCGGAAACCCCTAAAATCCGTGCTGCAAAAGCCTTAAATACACTTAACTCACCGCCGTCTCGACGTTGTTCATAAGCCTTCAAAACATTCGTAAACACGGCATAATTGGATTCACCGTGAGCAACATGACAAGTAACGCCCAAGGGGTAACTCATGGCGTGTACGGCTGCACATCCTGCCGTGCCGAAAGCAATCCCGGCATATAGTGCGGCTGTCAGTAAGTCTCCATATAAGGGTTCACGTGCATCCTTACCGTGTTCTTGAATATACCGGTAGGCGCAAAGAATCATTTCCATAGCCTTATAGCTGAAAAGCTTGGTCGTTTCCGTCGCAGCCGGCGATAAGGCTGACTCCACGGCATGAACTAAAGCATCGACGGAACTGGTTGCAAAAACCTTGAAAGGTAAGGCTTGTAAGAGCTCCGGTACGAGTACGGCCCTATCGGCATATAAAGCCTCATGAGCCAAGCCTTTTTTCACCTGCCGCGTAACCAGCGATACAACCGCCACATTGGTCACTTCACTGCCCGTGCCGCACGTTGAAGGAACCAGAATGAGCTCACTGCCTTTACAAGGCTGTACCGTCCCGTCAAAGAGATCTGTCAAGGGTATACATTCTTTCAGGGACAGAAATTTAGCCACATCCAAGATAGCTCCGCCTCCGACAGCTATAATCCGCTTCGGATGTTCTATCATGTCACGGCGAATCGCTTCCACTACCTCATCTGTCGGTTCCCCGTCATCATAATCATCCTTTAAGAGAACTTGACACGGTAAATCGAGATTCTCAAAATAAGAACCGTAGATATACCGGTTTGTCAATAATACGTCATCTTCCCTTACCTTCAAGTCAGCCGCCATGGCACAACATGTGTCATATCGATAAACGGCGGTGTGCAATCCCAGTTCCAGCATAATAAGGCCTCCTTGATTCGTTTATCATTATGTACAACAACAACGGAATGCAGGTCTTATGAACGTTGTATCCGCTCTCCCGTATTCGTATGAATATCCCAAACTTGACGGTCCGTTTCAACACGCACCGTTCCTTCGGGCAAACTGTTATCTTCCTGCCAGGCTGCTACGATTTTAAACGTTGCGGGTAGTTTCATATTCTCATTCTTATATCCCCGCGTACGCGACGTATCGCGACGATTATACCGTATAGTCACACGTCCCGTATGTCCCAAATCTTCCAACAAGAAGCGAATTTGTCGTCCGTAACGAAGCGAATCGACCATATCCCCCATAGCCGGAGCATAGGCACCCGCAAGGACTTGAAGCCCGTCATCTAAATCGACTGTAGACTGCAACCCCGTACGAATACAAGGTATATGATGCCGCAAAAACAGCTCTTTCATATACGCAGACCGGCGTACGGCCTCGTCTATCGTTAAGGGCTTATAATGACCTCTTCGATACATATCTTCCAGCTCCGTATTGGCAATGACGACAACCGGATATATTCGTGTAAAATCGGGTTTTAAGTTACAAACGGCTTCCGTTGTAGCCGTTAAGCTTGTCCAATCCTCTCCGGGGAGTCCGGGCATGAGCTGTAAGCCTATTGTAAAGCCGTTCTTTTTCAAGAGAGAGACGGCTCGATAAACATCCTCACTCGTGTGACCTCGCTTCGCTGCCTGTAATACACGGTCATCCATAGACTGCACGCCCAATTCGACGGTCCTCACTCCGTATCTCTTCAAACGGTTTAAGACCTCGTCATCTATACAATCGGGCCGAGTCGAACAACGAATGGCTGACACAAGTCCATTTTGCAAAGCTTCATAAGCCGGCTGCAATAATTCTTCTTGAAGAGTTGACGATACGGCTGTAAAAGAACCTCCATAAAAAGCAACTTCATAAGCAGCGCCCTTTTTACGTGTATAAGTAGCTATTTTTTGTGCCGTATCGGCCCCTGTAGGTACCTCGGCCTGCCCCGTTACCGTATGTTGATCACAAAAAACACAGCGATGAGGGCAGCCTAAGTGAGGAATAAAAACGGGGATAATCGATATTTTCATATTTTCTCCGTAAAAAAGGCCGATGCCACAGCATCGGCCCTTCACATATCTTAGCTTAGAAGGATAAGGCGTTCATTTTTTCCAATGCCGCATAAGCAGCATGTTGTTCGGCCGACTTTTTCGTTTTTCCCGAACCCATACCCATAGTCGTTCCGTTTACGATAACTTCCATAAAGAAAGTCTTATTATGATCGGGACCCTCTTCATGACACAAGTGATACTTAATATCCTGTGCGCCGTCACGCTGAAGCAATTCTTGAAAATACGTTTTATAATCCTTACCGTATATTCCTTTTTCAACCAACTGCAAGTATCGTTCCAACTGAGTCAAAATAAAGTCGCGAGCCGCTGAATAAGAACAGTCCATATAGATCGCGCCGACAACAGCTTCAAAGGCGTCTGCCATAATACTGTTACGCGTACGCCCGCCGGTCAGGGCTTCACCCTTGCCCAGTCTCAGGTAGTCCCCCATATGAAATCCTGCACATACACAGGCAAGGGGCTCTTCACTGACAATACTGGCTCTGGCCTTCGTCAGATTGCCTTCAGGCATGTCGGGATACCGACGGTATAAGTATTCGCCTACAACCATATCCAGTACAGCGTCACCGAGAAACTCGAGTCTTTCATTATGCATACTGTGATGAGTCTTATCTTCATTCGTATAAGACGAATGGGTTAATGCCTGGTCGAGCAGGTGCCAATCCGTAAACGGCCCGATATTAAGGCGTTCCGTAAAATTTCGCAACTGCTCTCTTCTGGCTTTATTCATGTGTAAACACTTCTTTTACGCCTCTATGTATTTTTTTAACAACAACGTTGCGTTGTGCCCGCCGAATCCGAAGGAATTGGATATAGCCACATTCACGTCTGCATCGACTGCTTTCCCGGGTACATAATTAAGTCCCAAAGCCTTTAATTCATCATCCGGTTCCACTAAATTAATCGTAGGATGTACTTTTTTATTTTCAATCGTCAACGCACAGGCTATGGCTTCCACAGCTCCGCCGGCACCGAGAAGATGTCCCGTCATGGACTTAGTCGAGCTGATAAGCAACTGTTTAGCATGGTCGCCGAAGAGGCGCGCCACAGCCAACGATTCGTTCAGATCGTTTAAGTGAGTAGATGTACCGTGTGCATTAACATAGTCCACGTCCTCTGCGGAAAGGCCCGCATCATCAATAGCCAGCTTCATACACTTGGATTGCTGTAAGCCTTCAGGCGCCGGCGCCGTAATGTGATATGCATCGGCATTGCTACCGTAACCGGCAACTTCACAATAAATGTGAGCACCTCTTTTTTTAGCATGTTCCAATTCTTCCAGAACGACAACGCCTGCCCCTTCACCCATAACAAAACCGTCACGATCTTTATCGAACGGTCGCGATGCGTGTACGGGGTCATCATTTCTCGTAGACAATGCTTTCATGGCTCCGAATCCGGCTACAGCCCCGGGAGACACTGCCGCTTCCGTACCGCCCGCTACGGCTGCATCCAGTTCACCGCGTTGAATCATGCGGAATGCATCGCCGATAGAGTTCGTTCCGGTAGCGCAAGCCGTAACGACACTGGCACAGTGGCCTTGTAAGCCGAAGGTAATCGAAACTTGTCCCGATGCCATGTTGGCAATCATCTTGGGGACGACGAAAGGATTGACACGAGACGGGCCTTTTTCAAAAAGTCCCTTATACAAGTTATGCAATGTTTCCATACCGCCGATACCCGTACCGATAATCGTTCCTATACGGTCGCGATTTTCAGCATCTAAATTCATGCCCGAGTCATCAAGAGCCAATTTCGTAGCCGCCACGGCATATTGAGTGGACGGATCCATATGCCGAGCTTCCTTGCGGTCAATGCCGTATTGAGTAACGTCAAAGTCCTTTACTTCCCCGGCAATACGGGTCGTATACTCGGTTGCATCAAAGTGCGTAATCGGACCGATACCGCTCTTCCCGGACACTAATGACTCCCAGAAAACGTCTTTACCGTTACCGACAGGTGAGATTACGCCCAAACCGGTAATTACTACTCGTTTTTCCAAAGTATTCACCTCATCATTTTGAAAATCAGTCGTGACTTATTCGGGAATCGCTTCCGTCTCACGCTTAAGATACGCAAAAATTTCCTTAACACTCAAGATTTCATGAATCTCCTGCATGCGCCGACCCGAGAAAACAAGACCCGTTTCGACATCGCCTTGCTGTGCTCGTGTCAAAGCTCGAATGATACAGTACTTATGACTGCACTTTTTCAGACACGTATCACAGACTTCCGGTTTAGGTGCATGATCCGCCAAAATCCGTTCGGAAAAAGGGGTCCTGATAGCCTGTCCGGGCAATCCTACGGGACTATGCACAAGAACAAAATCCTCAGGGTTATTGGCTCGCAAGTAGACTTTCTTCAATTCATCCGAGCTGTTTGCCTCTTCACTGGCTGCGAAACGACTGCCCATTTGGACGCCGTTAGCACCAAGGCGCAACATTTCAACAATGTCTTCACCGTGCAATACACCGCCTGCACCGATGACGGGCAAGTCGACAGCCGCTCTGACTTCAGGAACGATTTCCCTACTGGAACGACTCGTGCCCAAATGGCCACCCGCTTCGGCACCTTCTACGACAATAGCCGCAGCGCCGAGGGATTGTGATATTTTAGCTAATTTTGCAGATGAAACTATGGGTACAATAGGGGTACCCGAATCTTTTCCCAATGCAAACATATCTCGGGAAAAGCCCGCTCCTGCAACAATCAGATCGATTCCTTCTTCAATAGCAGTGGTTACAATGCCGTGAAATTCACGAGCCGCAACCATTACATTAATTCCTATTATTCCGCCGGGAGATAATCTTCTCGCCAAACGGATTTCAGATCGTAATTCTTCAAAGGGCATTCCCGATGCCGCTATCAATCCGATACCGCCTTCGTTGGCAACAGCTGAGGCCAACTTGGCCGTCGATAAACGAATTGCCATGCCGCCTTGTACAATAGGCACTTTCGCAATGAGCTTACCAATTTTTAATTCAGGCAGCTTCACTCTGTTTTCCTCCAATCAAGATCCCGTCAGGGGAAGTGCTCACCGGCCCTTCCCCGGCGGCGGGTCTTATTGCATACTTACGCTTTCTTTTCCTTTTCGATATAATCAACCGTATCTTGAACGGTTTTGATTTTTTCTGCAACATCGTCAGGGATTTCAATATTGAATTCTTCTTCGAAAGCCATGATCAATTCTACGATGTCCAAGGAGTCAGCGCCTAAATCGTCGATATATGCAGCTTCCAACTTGACTTCTTTTTCATCAACGCCGAGCTGTTCTACAACGATACCTTTAACTTTCTCAAAAGTCGCTTGTTCGCTCATCTTACTTCACCCCCTTTCGATGTGGTATAGACTAAGCCTAGTCTATGTTATTACATTACCATGCCGCCGTCAACATTCAGAGTCTGACCGGTAATATAACCTGCCTTTTGTGATGCCAGGAAGACGACTGCTTGAGCCACTTCTTCCGGTGCAGCCGTGCGCCCCAGCGGAATGGATTTTATCATTTCTTCTTTTACCGCATCGGATAAAACGGCCGTCATATCCGTGTCGATACAACCGGGAGCTACGGCGTTTACGCGAATATTTCGCGATGCCAATTCTTTAGCTACCGACTTTGTAAAACCGATAACGCCGGCCTTTGCCGCCGCATAGTTGGCCTGTCCCGCATTGCCCGTTTCACCGACAACGGAGGTCATGTTAATGACCGATCCGCTACGTTGTTTCATCATAATCTTCGTAACGGCCTTCGTACAATTATATACGCCGGTCAAATTCGTGTTCAAAACGGCATCCCAATCTTCCCGCTTCATGCGCATAAGCAATCCGTCGCGCGTAATGCCGGCATTATTAACAAAAACATCGATTGTACCGAGCTTTTCGTGTACAGTCTTAACCATATCCGCTACGGCAGCTTCATCAGCTACATCGCACTGTACGGTAAAAGCCTTACCGCCCGCTTCTTCAATGGTACGGACCGTGTCTTCCGCTGCTTTTGTATTGCCGGCATAAATAACGGCTACCGTCGCACCTTCAGCCGCCAAGGCTTCGGCTACGGCTCTGCCGATACCGCGGGAGCCGCCGGTAACGACGGCGCCTTTATTTTCTAAAAGCATCCTAGTTTCCTCCTGCCAAAAATTCGACCGTCTTTTTCAACGACGGTATATCTTCCGTATTTTCACTGTGAATGGTCTTATCAATTTTACGATTAAAACCGCACAAGGTTTTTCCCGGTCCCACTTCTACAAAGGTATCGGCACCGAAAGTCTGCATGGTTTGCACACATTTAACCCAGAGTACGGGGCTGGCGGCCTGTTTAACCAAAGAGGCCTTAATATCCGCCGCCGTTCGTTCTATTTCACCGTTCACATTGGCTACAACGGGAATGACTGCGTCGCGAATCGTAATCGTATCCAGAACTTCCGCCAACCGTTCTGCAGCCGGTTGCATCAACGTGCTGTGGAACGGAGCACTGACGTTCAGCATGACGGCTCTCTTCGCACCTGCCTCTTTCATAGATTCTACGGCCTGTTCAACGGCCTTCGTCGCTCCGGCAATAACAATCTGACCGGGGCAATTAAAGTTTACGGCTTCTACCGTCGCCCCTTGTGTCGAAATCTGAGTGCAGATAGACTTTATTTTCTCTTCATCCAAGCCCAGAATGGCCGCCATAGCGCCTTCTCCCAAAGGAACGGCTTCTTGCATAAACTGTCCGCGTAAACGAACAGTCCTTACGGCATCGGCAAAATCCAAAGAGCCGGCCGCTACCAGAGCCGAGTATTCACCTAAACTGTGTCCGGCTACAATGTCGGGCTGAAAACCTTCTTCTTTAAGCACGAGATTACACGCCGTGCTGGCCGTTAAAATGGCCGGTTGTGTATTGTACGTGAGCATCAATTCTTCATCGGGACCTTCAAAGCAAAGCTTTGTCAATGAAAAACCCAATGCGTCATCGCTTTCTTCGAAAAGTTGTCGTACAGATGCATACGAGTCGTACAAGTCTTTGACCATCCCTACTTTTTGTGCCCCCTGTCCGGGGAAAACAAATGCTTTTTTCATGAGCTCACTCCTTTATTAATACCATTTCATGACCATTCCTGCCCAAGTCAGTCCGGCTCCGAATCCGGTAAGAACTACAATGTCTCCGCGCTTAATACGGCCTTCTCTATGGGCTTCATCCAAAGCTATGGGGATGGAAGCTCCCGATGTATTGGCGTACTTATCAATATTGACAAACACCTTTTCCATCGGTAAATCCAATCGCTTAGCTGCCGATTGGATAATCCGAATATTCGCCTGATGAGGTACGAGAATGTCAATCTCACTCTTATCGATACCGGCTCTCTCCAAGGCTTTTTCCGCCGTCTGTCCCATGACCTTAACAGCAAATTTATATACTTCCTTGCCGTCCATATGCACATACGTAAGACCTTTTTCACGTGCCTCATCGGTCGGCAATATAGCCGTGCCGCTGGCCGGAATGTTGAGATACTTACCGCCGTTTCCGTCGGCTCCCATATCCATGCCGAGAATACCGTATCCTTCCGGTACGGGGCCCAAGACGGCCGCACCGGCACCGTCACCGAAGAGAACACAGGTATTGCGGTCTTTAAAGTTTAACACGCGGCTGAGAATCTCCGCTCCGATAACAAGAACTCGTTTATACATCCCCGTTTCAATATATTGTGTCGCCGTAATCACTCCGTAAGCAAAACCGGAGCAAGCGGCGTATAAATCGAAAACGGCTGCATTCTTAGCCCCCAAATTAGCCTGTACAATACAAGCTGCTGAAGGAATCGTCATATCGGGTGTCAAGGTGCAGACAATAATCAGGTCAAGATCTTCCGCTGCCGTTCCGGACTGTTCCAAAGCCTGTCGTGCCGCTTCAGTGCACAAGTCGGACGTATTCACACCCTCCGGTGCAAAATGCCGTTGCTTAATGCCCGTACGCGTACTAATCCATTCGTCTGACGTGTCGACGATTTTTTCCATATCCGCATTGGTTACTATATTATGGGGAACACAATGGCCCGTTCCCAAAATACCGGCTCCGTTAAGCTTCACTTTCATCCTCTTGCCCCTCTTCTTCAATACTTGACCGAATATGGCCGACTACATCCTCTTCTACCAATTCACCTGCTACGCGAACGGCATGTCGAATCGTCTTGGCCTTTGAACTACCGTGACAGATAATAAAGCTGCCGTCAACACCGAGCAACGGTGCTCCGCCATATTCCGTAAAATCAAGTCGTTTTTTCAAATGCTTGAAGGCCGGCATGACGGCCATAGCTCCAAGTTTCGCCAAAATTCCGCCCTTACGAATAGAATCTTTAACCAGTTGCATGATAAAGAGTGCGATACCCTCGCCGAATTTCAAAATAACATTTCCTACGAATCCGTCACAGACAACTACATCCACAATACCTTCCGTAATATCACGGCCTTCTATATTGCCGTAAAAAGAAATGGTCTTTGTAGCTTCCAGCATAGGATACGTCGTTTGGGATAATTCATTACCCTTCGACGCTTCCGCTCCGATATTAAGTAAGCCTATTTTCGGCGACTCGATATTAAAGATATATTTTGCATAATGGGTTCCCATAATGGCCGCTTGTACAAGATGTTTAGGTTTACTGTCCGAATTGGCGCCTGAATCCAAAAGAACACTCACACCTTTTTTAGACGGAATAGGAGTCGCAATACAGGGTCGTTCAATACCCTTAATACGCCCTAATCCCAATAAGGCCGCCGTAACGGCAGCGCCGGTGCTTCCCGGGGCTACAACGGCATCACAGACGCCCTCTTTTACCAGGCGGGTTGCCACTACAATAGATGCATCCTTTTTCTTACGAATAGCTTGTGCCGGATGTTCATCCATTTCAATGACTTCCGCTGCATGAACGATCGTAAGTCGTTCCGATTCTTCGGCTCCGTGTTCGGCCATGACCTTACGTATTTTCTTTTCATCTCCTACGAGGACAACATCATACTTATATGCCTTAACCGCTTCAATGGCTCCGAGAACCACTTCTTCCGGTGCATAGTCGCCACCCATAGCATCGACTGCTATTTTCATGCGTATCGCCCCTGTTACTCTAATGATTCAATAATAAACTTAGCCCGAAATACTTCTTTCGCGTTTTTGCGAATTTTTACCCATACATATCGTTTATCATCCCGTCTGCGAATGACTTCCGCTCTGGCGACCAATTTGTCTCCTACCGTAACGGGTTGCTTATATTTTACATTGCCTACAGCCATAATACAAACGGGGATATTGGCAACGGCCTTAGCCAACGAGCCTGCCTGCGCATATAAATACTGCGATTTAACGATATGTGCCTCGTCAACCATATCCTCAGTAGCCGTCATAACGGATATACCGCTTTCTCCGGGAACACATTCCACCAACTCTCCGAGTACACCGGCCAATTTCGTTTCCGGTCCGGCCGCTACGGCCCGTTGCTTAATGCGAATACGTAATTCAGGTATCCCCAAAGCCATGCGATCTAACCGTATAGTCGCAATGCTGACGGAAAATTCCTCAGCCAACTCTTCATCATTGATGAAAGGATTTTCCTCTATTCTCTTTTTCAGCAATTCATGCCGTTCATCTCGTCCCGTTCTCGCCATGATATCACCCTAGTTTTATGACCAAGTATTAATAGTACATACTATGAAAATTATATATTGTTTTCCCTCTTTTGGCAAGAAAAAAGTATGCATACAGCGTCTTCACTCATACGAAAAACGCCACATGCATACTTCTATTTTAATATTTGTCGAAATCCATATCATTTAAAATATCTTTCAACTTCATTAATTCTTCTTTAGTTAACGTAATACCTTTTGTCATAGCCTGATAATCGGGATCCCAGGAACGCAAATCAAACTTGGCCGCCCGGTTGTTCCAGCTGATATACGTCAATTCTTTACGCCAGCCGTCCTTGTTTTCCGATAAGGTGCCGCAAATGTCTTCAATATTGAAATTAAGCTGTACCATACTCTTTATCTCCTCTACAGGCGGTTTTAAGACCGCTAATATTTTTTACTAAAAATCAGTGTTATATGTTATCATATCAAACCGCCGTCCAAAGTCAATAAAGAAACTCCGATTTTTAATGAGACGAGCCTTTTTTCGAAAATAATCCGCCATGTGCTTCCTGTATGTCAAAGATGGAAACAAAGGCATTCGGGTCGACTTCAGTCACCGTGGCACGCAATTGCATAACTTCCAATCGGGATACGACACAGTAAAGAACCCACATCTTATGTCGCGCATATGCCCCTTCACCGTGTAACAATGTAACACCGCGATGCAGTTCACGCGTAATGACTCGCGATACTTCCTCATCCTTTTTGGTTACTATAAGTACGCCCTTCATTTCATCCAACCCGTTGGATACGACATCAATAGCCTTGTAAGCAATAAAGTACGCAATAAGAGAATACATGGCGCTGTTCCACGAAAAGACGAAACCCGATACACCGAGAATGAAGAAGTTAAAGAACATAATAATTTCACCTACCGAAAAAGGCAGGCGACGATCACCGATAATGGCCAACATTTCCGTACCGTCCAAAGCGCCGCCGAAGCGAATAATAAGGCCTACGCCGACACCGATAATAATCCCGCCGAAAACGGTAGACAAAAAAGGATCCTTTGTTACCGCCTCCAGATGTATATAATCAACGACACGGCTCCATATGGCCAACCATAAAATGGAATAAAGGGATGCGAGGGTAAAACGAGCCCCGATTTTTTTATAGCCTAAATACAAAAACGGTAAGTTTAAGACAACGATAAAGGTTGAAAAGGAAAGGTTTGTCAAGGCCGCCGCCATCAATGAAATGCCGACAACGCCGCCGTCAATAACATGGTTAGGCGTTAAAAATACGTCCAGTCCCAATGTATAGACGAGTGCGCCGAATGCCAAGGCCACGGCTTTCGTAATATATCTGGTTACCATGTCTTTTTCCTTTCCCGTACAAATCTGAGCCCGATAATCCAAGCTACAAAGTCGTCTACCGGTTCAGGCGGATATTGCCATGATGTCGGCACAAACTTTCTCCACCCCTTACGCGGTGTATACTGCCAATAGAGTTTACGTCCTTCGACGGTCGTGAATTTTTCATTAACATATGAAAAACTCACTTCGTCATGCCCTTCGCCGATCCATGACTTAACGAGATTCCCCAAGCTTTCGTGACGAGTCCCGTCCCCCATAACTACCGACTTCAGTGCTCCCGAATCGTAACACTCCTGTACGTATTGCAACAGGGACTGAGTAGGAATAATTCGCTTTTCTTTCAGTTCTCCGTCTTCATGAACCAGTGCCACTCCCGTTTTTACAGATCCCGGGTCAATAGCTAAAATCACGGCTTACCTCCTGTTCGGCTCAACACGAATTTCAATACGCAAAGGTCCGGCCGTAAAGATATTCTGAGTCGTAACGGCTCGCAACGTAAGTCCCGTATTTCCATAGGCCTTCATACGGGAAATGGTGTCAAACATTTCGACGGCCGTCAAGGCCCCTACGTTACCGCTCAAGGGGTCGGGCAGGATTCCGTCAGCCTGAGCACTGCGATTGACATTATGCAGAAAATGCAGGAGTTGTAATTCCGCTCCGCTCTCAATTTCTTCACTTGTAAAGTATTCCGTATATACTTCTCTGCCCCGATTATAAACCAGGTTATTATCATATATATTTACATGTACCAAAGCGGGCTCACCCGTAATGATATTTCCGGCAGCCGTAACGCGAATCAGTTTACTATCCTTGGGAGAGTTGCTGAGTTCCTGTACGGTTCGCTCAAACTCGTCAGGCGAAATGTAAAGCAATACGGCTTTTTCATCCGTGATGTTAAGGCGTTGGCGAATCATATTGTTAATATTCACCATAATACCGCTTAGCTGTGACCTTGTTTCATCCTGAGACTGACCGGCGGTCAGGACGGAACTGGAAAGAACTTCGCCTACGCGAAAGAGTACCGTTCCCTCACGAACAGTCAGCATGGATTCATTCAACAAGCGGTTCCGTTCATCCAAAGCGGCAACTGTCTTTGTTAATCCCGCTTTCGTATGTTCAAGTTCTTCGATTTCTCCCTGAGCCGTCGCCAAGTCCGCATGAACCTGATTAAAGGCCGTCTGAACAATCCCCAGCTGAGCCGAAGCATCGTCTCGCGCCGCCTGAACCTGCTCCAAGTCCAACAGAGTTAGTCGCAAACGATCGTTGGCTCCGTCCAATTGTTCTTCCTGAGAAGCTAACTTCAGTTCATTATCAGCCAATAAGTCATTTTTTTCCTGCATTTCTCTGGCTAACTTATCCGCCTCGGCTAAAAGTCGATCTCTCTGCTCTTCCAACACATGCTGTTGTTGGCGCAACTTATTCATACCGAAAAGAGCTACTCTGGCATTTTCCGATAAGACGGACATGACACCCAAGGTAACAACGGCAATGCTGATACCCGTCATGATAGTAACCAAGATGGATGTATACTTAGGGCGTAAGCCCATCAGTTTTATTTTTCTTTTGCCGACCTTAGAACCTATTTTATCGCCTAAATAGGCAATAAGTCCGCCCATAACGGCAAGAACAATCAACATAAACCAACCCGACTCCATCAAACGCCCCTCCTTCCGATACAGATTCTCAAATCATTTCATAATGTCTTATTATATCATATTTTTACAATGTATCGAATTGCCTACGCCGCACATTTTGATGAATCCCCTTCATATTTCCGTCTGAATTTTACTTGAAACAATGTTTCCTAAAGACCGCAAAGAGAACCACTCCTTCACCTACACATAAAAAGTTCGCATAACGTTCTCTTTTATTATATAAAAATTGTGTTACCTCCCGGCTAAGAAGGTAACACAATTTTTAACGAGATTTTTTATAGATAAGCCATATACCGGCAATTCCCGTAATTACGTCGGGAAGAAATGCCGCTACGTACGGAGGGATACGCCCCCCGTTTCCTAAGGCATTGGAAATCGTCATAATGCTGTAGTAAATAAAAATAACAATGACACTGATACCGAATCCGATGGATGAGCTGCCTCTTTGCTTTTGTAAACCCAGAGGCGCACCTACTAAGGCACAAACCAAACTGGCTAAGGGCATAGAAAAACGATTGAACAGCTCGACTTTCATCTTATTCGTATCTACGGAATTATTGTCGAGGACCTTAATCTGCTCCTTCAATTCGCGAATAGTTAATTCATCCGGCTTTTTCTGAGATTCAGCCATCTTATTAGGTTTCTGAGAAATTGGCAGGGTCTGATGGTTGAACGTCATGGTTCTTGTTACCTGCTGTTCATCTCCGCCCGAAAGATCGTAAATAATTCCCTTGTGCATAATCCATTTATCGCCGTCCCATTCAGCATAGTCGGCTTTTTCGACACGTGTCAGTACATCATTATCAAATTCCTGCACCGTCAAATCCTTCAAGCGTTTTTCCTGGCCGTCATATTGGCGCGCATACATGAGGCTGGAAATATCGGATCCTTTTACGTTTTTCAGAATTATATGATCCTGTGTAGTCGGCTGAGCCCCGGCCTTCACTTCCTCATTTATAATGCGATTATACGCATTGTTCGCCTTCGGCACGACGAACTCGTTAAAAGCCGTTGTCCCTAAAGAAATACACAAGGCCGTGATAAAAATGGGCATAGCCAAGCGAGGAAAGTTCTGACCTCCCGACCGCATGACAATGATTTCACTGGCTGCCGACATTCTGCCGAAAGCCATTAAGGACCCTAGCAGCACGGACATGGGAAAGGTAATGACAATAATCGAAGGCAAAGCCAATACTAAAATTCGAAAAGCCGCCCACATGGATGCCCCGTATTGATTGATTAAGTTGGCAATTCTATACAGAGTTCCCGTACCGACAAAAACGCTCGTAAACGCACAGACACCGAAAAGAAAGGGGCCTATAAACTCTTTTAATATATATTTATCAAGTATTCTCATCTTATTTATCCCCCGACGTCTTACATGGTGAAGTCTTCACCTAAATAGTTTTTCTTCGCCACTTCGTTTTCCGCTATTTCCATCGGTGCGCCTTCAAGGAATACCTTGCCGTCAGCCAGCAAGTACGCCTTATCGACAATACGCAACGTTTCTCTCACGTTGTGGTCCGTAATAAGAACACCCATTCCTCTTCTCTTCAAATGACTGATTATACCCATAATATCATTGACTGCCAAGGGATCGATGCCGGCAAAAGGTTCATCGAGCAGAATAAACGCCGGGTCCATACACAGACACCGTGCAATTTCCACTCGCCGCCGTTCACCGCCGGACAATTGAATCCCTAAGCGATCACGCAACTTTGTAATGGAAAACTCTTCCATGAGCGCCTCTGCCTTGGCACTTTGTTCCGCCTTGGTAAGTTTCGTCGTTTCCAACATGGCCAGCAAGTTATCCTCTACCGTCAATTTACGGAAAATCGACGCTTCCTGCGGCAAATAGCCGATTCCTTCATGGCCGCGTATGTGTACGGGCTGCTGAGTAATATCCGTATCGTCAATACGAATCGTTCCCGACGAAGGCTTCTCAATGCCTACTATCATATAGAAGGTCGTCGTCTTCCCCGCCCCGTTAGGACCGAGCAATCCCACTACCTGTCCCTGATCAACACGAATAGACACTCCGTTAACTACATTACGACCGTTATAGGTTTTAACCAAATCATTTGTCTGAATATACATGAACTCTCCTCAAAATGCCTAGTTGGTCGGTACGATAATGAGTGTCGACCGACTCATGGCCTGAGCCGAATCATCGGCCAGACGGATTTGAATATTATCACCGTTCAGGCTGCTGCCGTTTTGCGTTGCGTGCACATCACCGAAAAGGTTGATAACACCGTCATTTACGCCGGGTGTTTGGGTATACTCCGCCTTATTCGCATAAGCGGATAAGTTATCCTTCGGCGATTCAATATGAACACTACCCGTACCGACTGCCAGAATTTTCTTGGTCCAGGCATCGATACGATCAGCCCACATTTGCGACCCCTGAGCTTCCATATAACCGTTACCCGTTACGATACCGTAGTCCTGATCCAAGTAATATTCGACCTGGTCGCCGTTCAATTTACGATCACCGTATATGCCGCGAACATCACCGGTAGCTACGACATAATTTTTATTCGTCGAATGTAATTTTTGTGCCGTTACATGCATATCCGGCTGTTCCACCGTAACGCCGCCGTCCAAATCGGCTTCGGCCGTCTTCAAATTATACATAGCGGTAGCTCCGGTCATAGTCGCATTATCCCGTACGATGACAACATTTCCCTTAGCCGTAGCTACCTGCGTTTTGCCGTCATACTGTAACTGATCGGCTGTTACGGAAATGGCCGGCTGAGGTGCGGCTACCGTCGACAGCGAAGGTACGGACACGGCAGTTGCAGCCAGTAAGACTGCACAAGTATATATCCATGTTTTTTTCATTCTCTATTCCCCCTTGGTAATACGGGCATGACCGGTAAGCGTTACTGCATTAAGTGCCGCGTTAGCCGTAAATGAATCGGCACTCAAGTCGGTCTGATCGGCACGCGTAATTACGACTTTACCGCCTGTTATTTCACGAGTATCCATATTATAGTATACACTCCCGTCGGTCTGCAACGAATCTCCCTGATCCGTATGGGCTTCCAGAGGGGCCTTAAGCTCAATCGTTTTTCCGTTTCTATCTACAATGCCCTGGTCTGCCGTAATCGTCAGTTGAACTCCGTCATCACTCACAAAAGTCCCCGTGGGTTTTACAAAGTAGACCTTGCCCGAATCGGGATCAACCAGGATTTTGTCGGCCGTTAAATGCCAGACCAACTTTCCGTCACGCTTTTCTTCCAGTTCCGATCCGTCAAACTCAACAAAACGCTCCGTATTGACTTCCGCCGGCTTTTCTCCCTCACGCAAAAGAGGAATCAATACGGCGGCAAATAAAAGGATGAAGGCCCCTACAATCAGCGGCAACTTATATTTTTGAATCCGTTGTATCATATGCCTTCCTGTCCTCCTTCAGTCTGAAGTGCCGTCATTTCCTCCGGTTTCGTACTCCAACGATGCTGGAACCACAACCATTCTGTCGGATGTTCTCTAATAAATTTTTCCGTAATAATCGCCGTTTGCTTCGTCAATTCTGCAATATCCCGCTCTTTATCACCCGTATCTTCAAAGTAAATCGGCTCTCCAATATAGACGCGATTACGATGGTTTTCATCATGATACGGGAAAATCGGCACGATAGGGGAACGAAATTGGCGAGCAAAAAGAGCAATTCCTCGAGGTGTCGAAGCCAGTTGTCCGAGAAATTCCTGCGGCACACCGTCAAAACCGCCATCCTGATCGGCAAGAAAACCGAGAATTTTTTTCTTCTTCAAAGCTCGAGCTGCAATAATCATTTCATTCCCGCCTCGAGCAAAGACTTCCAAACCCATGCGTTCACGATTTTCATTCAAAAACCGTGTAACCGAATCATTGGGCTGATTTTTTACAATAGTAGTTGCCGGGTATCCGTATAAAGCCAAAGAGGCTCCCATCCATTCCCAGTTTCCCAAGTGACCCGTTAAGGCAATAACACCCTTATTTTCTTCCAAGGCTCTTTCAAGTATATCCGGCTGATCCAAGGTTACATACCGGGAAATACAATCCTTATTCAGACGAGGGGTATATAAGATTTCCATTAATGCCTGACCCAAGTTGGCAAAAACGCCGTCAATAACCGCAACGGCTTCCGCCTCATCGCACTTAAGCCCGCGCATGACATGAAAAATACCTCGATTGCGTTGTTTCTTCAGGAGTCGTCCCGCAACGGGTCCCAATTTTCGTCCCCATTTGACAATTGTATCGTAAGAAAAGAGGCATACAAATCTTCCGATAGCCCTTACTGCATGGTACTGCCAATTTTTTAACACTCTAACGGACGCTCCTTTCTTTATTGTTTAAGCTCGTTCTTACCGCCCTTATAAGCAGCAATAACATCGTCCAACTGTTTCCGAGCCTCCAAAATGTATTCACAAAACTCTCGAACCGCCCCGTGACCGCCCGGATTGTCCGATACCCAAAGGACCGCTTCCCGTACCTGCCGACATGCATCCTGAGGAGCACCGCTGAAACCGACTGCCGCGATTACAGGCAAGTCATTAATATCATCGCCCATGTAGGCAACCTCTTTTTCAGTGACTTGAGCCTTCTCACACAGCTCGGCCAAGCCTTCTTTTTTATATGACGATCCTTGTATTACGTAGGTAATTCCTAAGTTTTCAGCCCGTTTAGCCACGCTTTGCGACGAGCGACCCGTAATAATGGCAGTGCGCAAACCGGCTGCCTTAACCATAGAAATGCCCATGCCGTCACGGGCGGAAAAGGCTTTCATACAATCACCGTTCGCACCGTAGTACAGAGTTCCGTCCGTAAATACGCCGTCTACATCGAAGGCAACTACCTTAATATGTTCCGCCTTCATTAAACGACACCTTGACGCAATAAGTCCGTCAAATGAATCATCCCCGTAACCTTATCGTTTTCATCAATAACCGGCAATACCGTAATCGGTCTCGGCTGATTTTTTTCCATAATATGTAAGGCTTCGGCAGCCAATTTATCCTGAGAGATCCGTCGGGGGTTCTTAGTCATCATGGCATCTACAGGCCATTGTAAGAAATTAGACCCCGTTTCCAGACCGCGTCGTACATCACCGTCCGTAACCAGACCGGCCAAAGTGCCGTCTTCACGCGTAACGGCTACGGCACCCAATCCCTTTTCAGTCATCATAAAGAGCGCATCCTGAACCGTACTTTCTTCACCGATAACGGGATTATCCACACCCTTATGCATAACGTCTTTTACCGTTAAAAGCAATTTTTTACCCAAAGCTCCGCCGGGATGGAATACAGCAAACTGATCCTTCGTAAAGTTGTGCGCCTGTAAGAGGGCTACTGCCAAAGCATCACCGAGGGCCAAGGCCACAGTCGTACTGGTAGTCGGAGCCAATCCCAAGGGGCAGGCTTCTTTCTCTACTGTCACATCAAGAACGATATCGGCCGTTTTTGCCAACGTTGAGTTCATATTTCCCACAACGGCAATCAGTTTGGGACCGATACGTTTTAAGGACGGCAATATATTCAGGATTTCCGTCGTTTCTCCGCTATTAGAAAATGCCAACACCGTATCATCAATGGTTACCATGCCCAAATCACCGTGAATCGCCTCGGCCGGATGAAGAAAAAAGGCCGGCGTTCCCGTACTGGCTAAAGTAGCCGCCACCTTACGGGCTATATGGCCCGATTTCCCCATACCCGTAACGATAACACGTCCCCGAGATTCGAGAATCATATTGACGGCATTGACAAAGCGCTGATCCAATGTAGGTATCAGGCGTTCTATTCCTGCCGCTTCCACACGGAGTACTTCTCTTGCTTCTTCCAATATATTCATATGGCACACACCTCACGTATGAATCGATTACATAGCCGTTTCGGTACTCTTTGCGACAATGGAATGAATAGCAACCATATCACGCAAAACGCCTTCGACTTGGGATAAATACAGTGAATTCGGTCCGTCGCTTAAGGCTTCAGCAGGATTGTCATGCACTTCCATAAAGACCCCGTCAATCCCCGATCCGGCTGCCGCCCGGGCAAGATTACCGATAAATTGTCGCTGTCCCGTAGACTTCGTACCGCCACCGCCGGGAAGCTGTACGCTATGTGTAGCATCAAATACAACGGGATAGCCGAAGGATCTCATAATGGGAAAGCTACGCATATCGACAACCAGATTATGATATCCCATAGTCACGCCGCGTTCTGTAAGCATGAGATTTTCATTGCCCTTATGAAGGATCTTTTGAACTACATTTCCCATGTCTTCAGGAGCCAAAAACTGTCCCTTCTTAACATTTACGCACTTTCCTGTTGCCGCCGCCGCTTCAAGCAAATCCGTCTGACGGCACAAGAATGCGGGGATTTGCAAAATATCCAAGACCTCCGCCGCTTTTTCGACCTGTTCCACTGCATGAATATCACTAACGACGGGAACATTCAATTCTTTTTTGATATGCCCCAGGATTTTCAAGCCTTCTTCCAGGCCCGGTCCGCGATAAGACGTGAAAGATGAACGGTTGGCCTTATCAAAAGATGCCTTGAATACATAAGGCAGTCCCAATTTTTCACAAATCTTCTTCATCTCCCGGCCGATATTCAAGGTGCGTTCCGGGTCTTCTATGACGCAAGGTCCGGCCAAGACGAATAAAGACGACCCGTCAAGGACCGTATTTCCTACTTTAACAGATTTCATCAAACCTTCTCCTTAGCAAAATACTCTCTGACTCGATCTACGTCTTCAGGCGTATCTATGCCGATAAACGTATGTGTTGTTTTAATAACTTTTATCTTATATCCGTTTTCCAATACACGCAACTGTTCGAGAGACTCCGTCGCTTCCAACGGGGTTACTTCCATATTCGCATATTCGAGCAAAAAGGCTCGTCGGTATGCGTAAATCCCTATATGCTTATACGGGCCGTGTTGTGCCGTATAGTCGTGCCGCGGATACGGAATCAGGGAGCGGGAAAAATACATGGCTTCGTCCCGTTTATTGACAACGACCTTAACAGCTCCCTTATCATCATACTCTCCAGGCTGTAAGGGCGTAGCTACCGTAGCCATTTGCAAGTCTGCATCTTCTTCAAAGGCTTGACAAAGCGCATCGATGACTTCCGGTGCAATTAGCGGTTCATCTCCTTGAACATTAATGACCACATGGGCATCCTTATAGTGTCCTACCGCTTCGGCTAAGCGGGCTGTACCGTTTTCATGATTCTTATCCGTCATAACCGCTTGACCGCCGAAGGACATGACCTTGTCATAAATTCTCGGGTCATCGGTAGCCACAACGGTCCCCGATGTTTTTGTCGCCTTACAAGCCTGTTCATATACTCGCTGAATCATCGGTTTGCCCGCTAAATCGATTAAAGGTTTACCGGGTAATCGCGTCGATGCGAATCGTGACGGGATTATGCATATAAATTTCATTTTATCCTCCCAGCACACGTTTTAATACGCGTTTTACTTCTTCTTCACCGGCTGTAATTTCTATTTCAATCCCCAGCACATATAGGGGAACACTCATAGACTCTACCATAGACGGCGAAAGTTTGACCGCATCCTTTTCCGTCGTTACTACAACGGCTCGCTGTGCCGTCGCCAGAGATGAGGCCTCTCGCAAGTCTCTTTCCGTGTAAACGTGATGGTCGTCAAACCGCAAAGAGCGAACAACTTCATATTCCGCCTCTTCCAGAGTTTCCTCAAAAGAATCGGGACTGCCCAAAGCCGATAAAGCAACGACCTTACTGTCTTCTTCCAGTCCTTCAGCAGATATCTCTCCCTTCAACCATTGCGCATAAGGAACACACCATTTCGGTTGATGTTCCGCTTCGGCAATGGGTGCGCTTTCATTATAGTATCTTAGAAGAGAATAGATCTTTTCCACTTCATCTCTGTCGGCTTCATCAGCCTTCGTAATAATAAAAAGTCCGGCACGCTCCAATTCATCAAGAGGTTCTCTTAAAATACCGCGCGGCAATAAGTGTCCGTTACCGACAGGATTGGCCGCATTAATCAGAACTATGTCCAACTCTCGCTTCACTTGCCAATGTTGGAAGGCATCGTCCATCAAAATGACATCGGGATGAAACTCGTCTACCGCAATATGCCCCGTTTCCGTTCGGCGCCGCCCCGATAAAACGGGAACTCCCGGCAGGGATCGTGCCAAAAGGACAGCTTCATCGCCGGCTTCAGCCGGTGTCAATAAAACGTTATTTCCGTCCGATACAATAGCACCGGCCTTTTCCGCCTGCGAGCGATATCCGCTGCTCAAAACGGCTACCGTATAGCCCATGCGGCGAATTTCCTTCGTCAGAAAAACCGCCATAGGGGTTTTCCCCGTACCGCCGACCGTTATGTTTCCCAAACTGATAACCGTAGCATCAAAAGAAGTTTCTTTCTTTATCCCTGATGTATAAGCGTGACGACGACGTGTAACAGCCTTTTCATAAACTTTTTCAAGCATTTCCAAAAAGGATAGCATCAGGTCATCACCCTTATTTTGTGCTCCCTTTTCCGTCAATTCAAGAAATCGCTTAGTCACTTTTTCACGTAAAGACATATTTCTATCCCCATAACTGCAATTTATCCAACAATTTTTTCAATTCATTTAAATTACGATGCGTTGCCCCTTGATTTTCGCCGACAATTTGCAAGCAACTTTCCTTCATATGCTTGGCTCTTGTAGGATTTAACAAAATATCGAGACACGTATCGATAAACTCTTCTTCGTTACGTACCATGGCACAAGCGCCACGTCTGCTGAGAAGTTCGTAAATTTCAACGAAGTTAAACATATTCGGCCCAACGACAATAGGCTTTCCGTGTGCTGCCGGTTCAAGAATATTATGTCCCCCGACTCGAACCAAACTGCCGCCTACGAAAATCAAATCGCCTATGCTGTATACGCGGCCTAACTCGCCGATCGTATCCAAGATAACACCGTCATAAAGGATATCCGACTTACAACCGGATACCATTTCACTTCGTTTGACCATGGTTACACCTAAGGATACACCTTCGCTGATAATTAAGTCGGCCTGGTAAATATATCTAGGTGCAATAATGAGCTTCGCCTGCGGAAATTGTTCCTTAACCTTGACAAATGCCTTGTATACGGGAATATTTTCACCCTTGTGCGTACTTCCGGCAATCATAATCGGATAAGCATCATCATTAAAGCCCATCTCCTTACGCAAGCGTCCCCGTTCTTCTTCCGTTACAATACCGTACGTCTGATCATACTTCGTATTGCCCGTTACAATAACTTTATTCGGGTCGGCACCGATGCTGATAATATATTGTGCATCAATACGACTTTGCATACAAAAAACGCGTATGGAAGAGAGTACATGGCGTGTAAAGAAGGTAATAAGGCGATAACGTGAAGCACTGCGATTACTGATACGTCCGTTCATCATCATGACGGGAATATTCTTACTTTCGGCGACACGCAGGAAGTTCGGCCAAATTTCAGTTTCTACCAGGACTATCACCTTGGGGTTGACGATATTCAAAATACGACTCGTAAAATACGGCAAGTCGAGAGGGAAATATAAAATCCCGTCAGCCCCTTCAATGATTCGGTGAGCCATACTGAAGCCTGTAGCCGTTACAACGGATACGATGATAACTTCTTCAGGATGTTCTTTCCTCATTTCCCGTACAATCGGACTGGCAGCTACGATTTCTCCTACCGAAGCCGCATGAATCCAAATAGCGTCTCTATCGGATATTTTCTTTTTCAAATCTTCCGGCAGCCAACCGATACTTTGTTTAATCCGTTGAAAAAATCCTTCTTCTCGAAAGAGACGATAAATCAATACGGGAATCAACGTAGCCCAATATAAGAGTAGAAGAATATTATATACCCAGTAAAGAAAGTTGGCTTTTATGTTTAGTTTCAAGAGGACTCTATCCTTCCGTTACGACTTCGGGATTAAATTGAACCGCATATAAGCTCGCATATAAGCCGTCGCGGGCGAGCAACTCCTTGTGAGTACCCGATTCGACAATAGAACCGTGATTGATAACAACGATTTTATCCGCATTTCGAACCGTACTGAGTCGATGAGCAATGACTAAAGACGTTCGTCCTTTCATCAAGGTTTCCAAGGCCGACTGTACTATTTTTTCGCTTTCCGTATCCAATGCCGATGTAGCTTCGTCGAGAATCAAAATATGAGGATCCTTCAAAATAGCTCTGGCAATGGCGATTCGTTGACGCTGTCCGCCGGAAAGCGCACTGCCTCTATCTCCGACTACAGTCGCATACCCGTCAGGCAGGTCTTTAATAAATTCATGTGCATTTGCCGCCTTGGCAGCTGCCACGACTTCTTCCTCCGTCGCATCGAGGCGACCGTAGAGAATATTATTCATAATAGATGTATTGAACAACATCGTTTCCTGCGGTACCAGTCCGATTTGGCTGCGCAATGACGAAAAAGTCACATCTCTCACATCCGTGTCGTCAATTTTCAGAGCCCCTGAGGTTACATCGTAAAATCTGGGTACCAAATTGGCAATAGTCGATTTGCCGGCACCGCTGGGTCCCACCAGAGCTACGACTTCACCCGGCTCTACAGTAAGGGTAAAGTCCTTTAATGCTTCATGTTCCTCATCATAAGAGAAGCATACATTTTCAAACTCTACCTTGCCATGAACGATATTCAAGTCTACGGCATCAGGTTTTTCCTCTACGTCCGATTTTGTATCAAGCGTTTCAAATACTCGATCCGCTGCAGCCAACGAACGTTGAATTTCACCGTAAATCTCACTGATTCGACGAACGGGATTCGACAGGTTGATAGCATAAATTAAAAAAGCGATTAAAGCACCTGCCGTCATAGCTCCGTCAATAACGCTCATGCCGCCGTACCAAATAATTCCTACGACGGCAATAGCCGCAAAGAACTGAATAAACGGCGTCAACATAGCTGTTAATCGGGTAGTTGCCATAAGAGCCCAGAAATTCTTGTCATTTTGTTCTACAAAACGATCAATTTCGTGATCTTCCCTGTTAAAAGAACGAATAATACGAATGCCTGAAATGGCTTCTTCTATAAGAGCCGTAATGTCGGCCAGTTTTCCTTGAACCTTATGTCCGGCCTTACGTAGACGTTTGCCGAAATAGTTAATTGTTAAAACGACAAGCGGCACGACTGCCAAGGTTAAAAAGGTCAGCTTCCAATACAGGTAAAACATGGAAACCAGGGACCCGACTAAAATTACGGCTTCTTGCACAAAGGAAATCAGATTGTCGGCAATAGCCGTTTGTAAAGCCGTAACGTCATTAGTGAGGTTACTCATAATATTACCGGTCTTGCGTCTGTCAAAATAAGACAAAGACATCTTCTGAATATGGCGATAAAGAGCCTCACGAATATCGTTAACAATATGTTGTCCAATGTAACTCATCAAGTATTTCTGCCAGAAATAAAAGAAGCCTCTAAAGATAAACAGTGCCAGAATACCGACGCAAATCAGATTCAGCGTATGCACATCCTTTTGCGCCAGAACTTTATCGATAACATCCTTGATAACCCAAGGAACTACAACGTTACTGAGTCCCGAAAAAGCCATACAAACGACGGCAATGGACAACTTCTTCTTATAAGGAACGATAAACCGTAACAACCGCTTGTAGCTGTGCCAACTATTGTACTGCTTCATGGAGTTGTTTCTCCTTTACAAATTCAGAAATGATTTCAGCCGTACGTCGTACAGCCCCTGCTTCGCCCATTTGACAGCGTACACCGGTCATCAAATGTCGTGCTTCCTCCGAAGCTGCCGCATCCACTAACCAGGGCAAGACGGCGGCTTCTATATTTTCGGGTGTTACTTCATCCTGCCAGAGTTCCGGCATAATACGATGTCCCGAAATAATATTCGGTAACCCGATACTGTCCAAGTGAACCAAAATCTTTGATAACCAGTAGGTCAATGCATTAACACGATATACCAAAAGGGTCGGTACTCCCATTAAGGCGGTTTCAAGAGTAGCCGTGCCGGACGCACAAATAGCCGCATCGGCTATATTCATCATGTCATATACCCGTTCTTCGCCTATATGAACCTCTAAATTCGCTTCTCGCGCGGCTTCTTCCAACATATGTCTGTCAATGGTAGAAGCCTTCGGAACCATAAACTGCAACCCTTCAACCTTGTCCTGCAACAATTTTCCTGCCGCCAACATTTTTCCGTATAAGCTTTGTACTTCCTGTACACGACTGCCGGGCATAAAAAGTACGGTCTTCTTCTCCTGTTGTAAACCGAAAAAGCTATACGCCTCGTCTTTCGACATGGACGGCTTTACCGTATCCAGCAGAGGGTGTCCGCCATACACAACGTTCGTACCCATTTTCTTATACATTTCGGCTTCAAAAGGAAAAAGTGATACGGCCAAATCCGTATATTCGGCAATAACGTTGCCGCGGCTCTTATGCCAAGCCCAAATAGTCGGCAGAATATAATAAATTACAGGAATTCCCGCCTCCTTAGCCTTTTCGATGAGTTTCATATTAAACCCCGGATAGTCGATACAAACCAATGCATCCGGTTTTTCTTCTTTCATCGTATTGACTAAAAAAGTGCGCAATTTATAAAAGAAAGGTATCTTTTTTATAATCTCTCCGATGCCGATAACACCGAGATTTTTTATGTCATACACAATGCGGACACCGGCCTTACGCATTTGTTCGCCACCCATACCGATTAACTCAACCTGCGGATCTACGGCTTTCAATGCTTCGGCAAGATTGGCACCGTGTAAATCACCGGATGCTTCGCCGGCGGAAAGCATGATTTTCATAGGCTCTCCTCATTAATATGATTCGTCAACGGCACAAATACAAATACGATGCTCATCTGCCAGTGCCAATACTTCTTCTTGCTCTACAAACAGGGTTTTATGCGCTTCCATTGCCAAAAGCGTACATCCGCTTTCAATCATGGATAAGAGTGTCTGTTTACCTACGGCCGGCACGTCAAAACGTACATCCTGATTCGGTTTGGCCACCTTTACCACGCAGGCACCGCCTCTTCCCAAGGCACCGCCGCGACGAATGCACGCATCGGTTCCTTCAATCGCTTCAATAGCCATGACCGCCTTGTGCTTCACTACAACAGTCTGTCCTATATCCATGCCGCCCATAGCCTTCGCCGTTTCAAAACCGAAACGAATATCTTCCTTTTCTTCTTCTGTCGGGTTTCGTTTTGTCAAAACACCGGGCGGCGGCATCAACGGTTTCAAGTATGCCGTTTGATCGGCAACCACAAGGTTATCTTTCGCCAATTCGTCGACAATGGCCAGCATAATCGTGTCGTCCTTGCGATTACGCAACTTCGCTAAAAGCTTCACGGCCCGAAAATCGGGAAATTTTATACCTTTAAAAAGAATTTCTTTTGTTACCTTACCGATCATGGTAACGTCCGTAACGCCTTCACGGAGCAAAGTCTTAATAATCTTATCAAGCTTCGCCACATTAATCTCGTAGTATGCGTCCGCTTCGGTCTTTAAGGCCGCCGCCGTATCGGGCACGACGGAAATAACTATTACTTCATGCCCCATTTGATGGGCGGCACGCAAAAACTCGACAGGCAAATTTCCGACGCCTGCCAATAAACCGACTTTACCCATGTATACCATCCTTACATTAATGTATAGTACATTTTATTATACCAAAAAACGACATTTTCTGTCAGCACGGATATAGCAAAAAAGGGTAGGCAAGACAACGCTTACCTGCCCTTTTTATCAGTCTTTAGCCCCTCTGCAAATACCGCGTTCCGCATTGCGCAAAAAACGTAATAAGTGTTCTACTTCTTCACTACTGTTTAATTCCTGTTCCATCGATTCGATGGCCTGACCCAAGTTAAGGCCCGAACGGTATAAGAGGCGGAACCCCTTTTTCAGCTCCCGTCGCGTTTCTTCGGAAATACCGGCACGTGCCAACCCGACACTGTTTAAACCGATAATACGCGCCGGTTGTCCGTCGGCAATAACAAAAGGCGGTATATCCTGAACGACTTTGGCCAAGCCGCCGATCATGGCATTTCGACCCACCTTGACAAATTGATGTACGCCTGCAATACCACCGATAACGACACGATCTTCTACAGTAACGTGACCGGCCAAGCCGGCACAGTTACTCATAATAACGTGATTGCCTACTATACAATTATGGGCAACATGCGTACAAGCCTGAAACAGGCAGTCGTTACCGATACGGGTTTCTTCACCTTCACCCGTAGCGCGGCTAACCGTTACAAATTCACGAAATACGGAGCGGTCACCGATAATGACATAACTTTTCTCACCGTTAAACTTTAGATCCTGCGGTTCCGAACCGATGGATGCACTCGGGAAAAAGCGGCAATCTTTACCGATTGTTGTCCATCCGTCAATAACGACATGCGACATAATCTCCGTACCGTCGCCGATTTTTACATTAGGCCCTATAACGGCATAAGGACCGATTTTTACGCCTTTTCCGATATCAGCTCTAGGGTCGATAATAGCTGTCGGATGAATAAGGTCGGCAGATTCTCTTTCTTTTTCGTCGGTCATGAATGTCACTCCTCAATATCCTTTGCACCGAAAGGCGGTGCCGTACGTCTGAATTTTTTATATAATCCCGTTTTAAGAAATTTTTATAACCGGAAATACAGCCGATTACGGCTCCGTATCTTATCGATTACCGGATTTTCTGTCTTATTCGTCGATTTTCAGCTTTTTTTATTTTTTCTGACCGGGCATGAGAGCAAAAAGATATTCCCCTTCAGCACAAACCGTATCGCCTACGCGACACTGTGCCGTAACCTTTCCCATACGACCTTTAATTTTGATAATATCGGCCCGCATAATAACTTGGTCACCCGGTCGAACGGGGTGACGAAAACGCAACTTATCAATACCCGTAAAGAAGGGTATTAAGCCTCTGTTTTCTTCAGGGTACAACAAGGCTACCCCACCGACCTGTGCCATGGCTTCGGCCAAGAGAACTCCGGGCATAACCGGTTTTCCCGGAAAATGCCCTTGGAAAAACTGTTCGTTAAAAGTCGCATTTTTGATACCTACAGCATATTTCATAGGTTCCAATTCGGTAATGCGATCCACTAACAGCATGGGATACCGGTGCGGTAAAATTTCCATAATATCCGTAACTTCCAAAGTCATTTCAATTCCTCCCGTTACATATCTTCATAAATACACTTAGCCAACAAATTGTTTAATTTATGGCTTGATTTAACAGCTATAATATGGCCCTTTAAGGGTCTGCCGATAAGGGATAAGTCGCCGATAATATCCAACACCTTATGACGTACCAATTCATCATCAGACCGTAATTGAGACAAGCATGTATCCTTATCATATACGACGACGTTTTCTATTGTACCGCCCTTGCCGAGGCCCAATTTACGCATCATTTCCAACTCTTCCGTAAAAGCAATAGTGCGGGCATAACAAATATCGTCGATATAAGACTGTTCCGTCACTTCACTGTCGAAAAACTGTACTCCTAACAGGGGATGGGGATTAATGGACGTAAAAGTAATACGAAATCCGTCGTAAGGTAACACGGCTATAAATTTATCATCTTCTTGCACCACCCGTTGCTTCGTTACGGCATATACATTACGCGGAGCATCCTGCTCGACAACGCCCGCCTCTTTAATCATATCCACAAAAACGGCGCTGCTGCCGTCACCTACAGGCGGTTCAGGCGAATCCATTTCGACAACACAATTGTCAATTTTCAAACCTTGCAAGGCCGATAACACATGTTCTACCGTAAATACCTTGGCTTCTCCCTTTTCCAGAGTCGTCGCACGCATCGTATTGGTTACATACGACTGATTGGCCGGCACGGACGGGTTGCCGGGCAAGTCGGTGCGCACAAAACAAATACCTTCATTAACTCCTGCGGGTTTTAAGGTCATATGTACAGGCAATCCTGCATGAAGACCTACGCCTTCATAAAAAACAGGTTTGCCGATAGTTCTTTGTTTTTCCGAGGACACGAAAATACGCCTCCTTCCACCTAAACATACAGACATACTTCACATACTGATTAATTATATCCTATTCAGGGCTTGTTGACAAATACTCGCATGGCGGAAAGGTCGCTTTTTTCGCATACTTTCTTCTTTGTCAATTTTTTCCCGCCTTCCATTCGTAACTTTATATAACAAAAAAGAAAGGCGCTACAACGCCTTTCTTAAGATTTTTTGATAATCGTTCGTTTTTCATCCGTACCCAGGCGGAAAAAATAGTAAATATTTTCCGCGGCACTGCGATTCATACCGTCTACGGCAGCCAATTCGTCTATAGAGGCCGCCTTAATATCATCCAACGTCTTAAAAGCTTGCCAAACCGCTTTACGCCTTTTCGGCCCGATCCCCTCAATATGATCAAGGACGGATACAAGACTTCGTTTTCCTCTCAGTTTACGGTGATACGTAATAGCGAAACGATGAGCTTCATCACGAATGGCCTGAAGCAATTGTAACTCCGGCGTATGGTGACTGAGAATAATCGATTCACTGCGACCTTCAACGAATACCTCTTCAATCCGCTTAGCTAAGCTGATGACCGGTGCGTCCGTTCCGGCCCGTCTGATAACGGGAAGTGCCGCATGTAACTGCCCCTTACCGCCGTCAATAATAATCAAGTCGGGAACGGGCCAATCTTTTTCACTGTAACGGCGTTCCATAATTTCGGCCATAGACTTAAAGTCATCCGGCTTTCCTTGTACGGTCTTTAGCTTAAACCGCCGATATTCCGATTTAGCCGGTCTACCCTGTTCGAAAACGACCATGGACGCTACCGTTTCAATTCCTTGAGTATGGGAAATATCAAAACACTCCATGCGTACAGGCAGACACGGGAGATCGAGAACTTTTGCCAGAGCCTCTACAGCCCCTGTTGTCTTGTTCTTGTCATTCCGCCATTGCAACCGACGTTGTTCCCAAAGTACTTTTGCATTATTTTCGGCCATTTCGAGAAGCCGTTTCTTCACTCCACGGCGGGGAATAATAATATCTACATTCCGCCCTTTTTGCACTCCCAACCGATGTTCGTAAGCTTCTTTATCTTCTACATCAGGGGCGACAATTTCACGAGGTATGAAGACGCCTTCTACATAATATTGATCCAATACGGCCCCGGTAAGAGCCGCCGTCGATTCATCATTACTGTTATCAAGACTGAAGTTCTCCCGCCCCATAAGCTTGCCGCCGCGAATGGTATAAATCTGCACGGCCGTTTTATCTCCTTCGGCATAAAAACCTATAACGTCCGTATCGCCTGCACCGGTAGTAACAATATCCTGTTGTTCCTGAATGATTTTTAAAGCTGCCAGTTGATCTCTATACATAGCCGCCTTTTCAAACTGCTCCGCCGTAGCGGCTGCCTCCATCTTATCCTGTAACTCCCTGTAGAGAGTCTTATTGCGACCTTCCAGTGCATCCACAGCCAGTCGAGCCTGTTTCTGATAAGCAGTCTTGCTTATATAGTTCACACAGGGAGCCTCACAATGTCCTAAATGGTACTGCAAACACGGCCGTTCCACCTTCATGGAACGACACGTCCGCAAATGTAAGGCTGTCTGCATCAACTTCAGAACGCGATGAACCGCCCCGGCATCGGCGAAGGGTCCGAAGTAACGGGCTCCGTCCCGTAAGACGCGTCTTGTCATAAAAACACGAGGATATTCTTCATTAAGCGTCACTTTAATATAGGGATAGGTCTTATCATCACGTAACATAATGTTATAACGCGGATGATGCTTTTTTATAAGCGTATTTTCTAAAATCAGTGCTTCCGCTTCATTGGCGACGACAATTGTTTCCAAGTCGACGGCATGACTCATCATGGCCGCCACCTTGACAGCCCTGTTCGAGTCCTTGCGCACATAACTTTTGACACGATTGCGTAAATTAACGGCCTTGCCTACGTAAATGATCCGTCCCTTTTCGTCCTTCCATAAATACACGCCGGGTTCGGTAGTCAGTTCTTTAATTTTTTCCAACACGTCTTCACGGACGGCCATGACTTACCTCTTCTTTTTCATCAATTTTTTTGTACGTTCCAAAACAGGGGCCAGAAACTTACCTGTATACGAGGCCGCAACCTTGCACACTTCTTCAGGTGTGCCCGTAGCTACTATCGTACCGCCTCCGTTGCCGCCTTCAGGCCCTAAGTCGATAAGATAATCCGCGACTTTGATAACATCCAGATTATGCTCAATAACAACGACGGTATCCCCTCCGTTGACAAGCAATTGCAACACATTCATAAGCTTATGAATATCCGCACTGTGTAACCCCGTAGTCGGTTCATCGAGAATGTATAAAGTCCGACCCGTACTACGCTTTGACAATTCCGTAGCCAGTTTGACACGCTGAGCCTCGCCGCCCGATAAGGTTGTCGCCGGCTGCCCCAAACGTATATACCCGAGTCCCACGTCTTGCAAAGACTTCAACTTGTTCAGCACTCGCGGCACGTTGGCAAAAAACTCAACTCCTTCGTCTACCGTCATATCGAGGACTTCGGAAATGTTTTTACCCTTATACTTCACTTCCAGCGTTTCTCTATTATAACGGGCACCGTGGCATACTTCGCACGGCACATATACGTCCGGCAAAAAGTTCATTTCAATGCGAATGATACCGTCACCGCGACAAGCTTCGCAACGACCGCCTTTAACATTGAAACTGAAACGCCCCGCCTTATAGCCGCGAATCTTGGCTTCCGCAGTCTGACTGAAAAGTTGACGAATAAAGTCGAAAACCCCCGTATACGTAGCCGGATTAGAACGAGGAGTCCTCCCGATAGGAGCCTGATCTATATTAATAATTTTATCGATATATTCCGTTCCCTTAATGGTCTTAAATTCACCCGGACGATGCGGCGTCCCGTAAACCGCCTCTGCCATTCCTTTGTAAAGAATCTCATTGACCAGAGTAGATTTACCGGAACCGCTGACACCGGTTACAACCGTAAGCGTGCCTACGGGAATTCGTACATTTATATTCCGTAAGTTGTTTTCTTTCGCGCCTTGAATCTCAATAAACGTACCGTTACCGACTCGCCTTTTTTCCGGCAAAGGAATAAATCTCTTGCCCGATAAATACTGCCCGGTTAACGATTCGGGGCATTTCATAATTTCCGACGCCGTTCCCTGTGCCACGACACGGCCGCCATGTTCTCCCGCAGCCGGTCCGATATCGACAATACAATCAGCAGCATGCATCGTGTCCTCGTCATGCTCAACGACAATCAACGTATTTCCCGCATCACGCAGGTGTTTAAGCGCCGACAGGAGCCTGTCATTGTCCCGCTGATGCAACCCGATGGACGGTTCGTCCAGAATATACAGGACTCCCACCAAACCGGCTCCGATTTGAGTCGCCAGTCGAATACGTTGGGCTTCACCGCCCGACAAAGTGCCGGCCGTTCGTGCCAATGTCAGATAATCGAGACCAACGGTAGCCAAAAAAGACAACCGTGCACGAATTTCTTTTAACACTTGTTTACCGATGAGAGCCTGCTTTTCCGTTAACTGCAGATCGTCAAAGAAGGTAATCATCCGGCTTACTGTAAGCTCCGTCAATTCATGAATATCCAGGCCGCCGACCTTAATGGCCAGAGCCTCGGGGCGAAGCCGCGAACCGTGGCAAGCCGAACACGGCTTAACGGACATGAACTCCTCAAACTGATCTCGCATCATATCGGTAGATGCCTCTTTATAACGACGCCGCACCATGGGAATAATCCCTTCAAAAGGTGTGGTAAAGGTCTTTACTTCGCCTCTTAAATTTTCATAGTCAAAGGTGCATTCTTCTTCCGATCCGTTCATGACCTTGTCTTGAGTTTCTTCATCCAAATCGGCAAAGGTATTGTCCAGGGAATAGCCGTGTCCCGCCAACAATCCTCCGAGCTGCCTCATAAACCAGGAATTGGGGTTATTGCTTAAAGCCGCAACGGCACCGTCCAGAAAAGTTTTATGTTCATCGGGTAAAACAAGTTTCCGGTCCACTTCCATCGTACTGCCGATGCCGGAGCAGGCCGGGCAAGCTCCGAAAGGGCTGTTAAATGAAAACAATCGCGGCTCGATTTCCGGTAAGCTGACATGGCAATCGGGGCAAGCAAAGTTTTGGCTGAACGTAAAAACTTCCCGAGTATCAACCTTCAGCACATGTACAATACCGTCGCTTAAAGCGGCGGCCGTTTCCAATGAGTCGGTAAGACGTGTCTCGATTTCTTTCTTTACAACCAAGCGATCCACGACGACTTCAATCGTATGTTTTTTATTCTTATCAAGATGAATATCGTCGGATAACAAATAAATTTCTCCGTCTACACGTACACGCACATACCCGTCTTTAACAAGCCTTTCCAAAAGCTTTTGATGAGTTCCTTTGCGGCCGTCAACAACAGGTGCCATGACCATGATTTTCTGTCCGGTTCCCAAGGCCAGAACAGAATCGGTCATCTGTTCTATGGTCTGCTGACGAATGGGTTTACCGCACGACGGACAAAAGGCTTCGCCTGCACGAGCATAAAGAAGGCGAAGATAGTCATAAATTTCCGTAACCGTTCCGACAGTGGAACGGGGATTGCGGCTGGTTGTCTTCTGGTCGATGGAAATAGCCGGAGACAAGCCTTCAATGTAGTCTACATCAGGCTTATCCATTTGTCCCAAAAACTGCCGTGCATAGGCTGACAGAGACTCTATATAACGCCTCTGCCCTTCCGCATAAATCGTGTCAAAGGCCAAGGATGACTTTCCCGACCCGGAAAGTCCCGTAATGACAACGAGTTTATCACGCGGCAATACGAGATCTATGTTTTTTAAGTTGTGCTGTCTGGCACCTTTTATAATAATTTTCGCTTCAGACATACCTCAGTCCTTACTCCTCTTCATTGACTTTCCTTTTTCTACGGCCTCATTCTTACGACGGCGTGCCGACGGATGGCGAACCTTACGAACCGTGCGTGCCGACGGCATATCGGCCTGTCCGGCCAATTCTTTCGGTAACGTGTCGTCATGACTCATTTGCGACAGTTCTTGTCGTAACCGTCCCAGGCGATCTCTTATTTCCGCCGCCTTTTCAAATTCCAACTGCCTTGACGCCTTTTTCATTTCCTGAGTCAATGAGTGAATGACCTTGTGCAAGGCTTCTTTAGTAAGCAATTCATCGGCAGCTCCGTAGCCTTTTTCTTCTTCACTCACCTTCGTCAGTTCAATTAAGTTTACAACCTCTTTCTTAACCGATTTGGGTGTAATATGGTGCTCCTTATTATAGACTTCCTGTACGGCCCGACGACGTTCCGTTTCGTCCATAGCCCGTTGCATGGATCCCGTTACCGTATCGGCATACATGATAACGGTGCCGTGTTCGTTACGAGCCGCTCGCCCCATAGTCTGTATCAAAGCCGTGTCGGATCTTAAAAAGCCTTCCTTATCCGCATCAAGAATGGCGACTAATGAGACTTCCGGCATGTCCAGCCCTTCACGCAACAAGTTAATGCCGACAAGAACATCGAATACACCCGCCCGTAAATCACGAATGATTTCGGCCCGTTCTATAGTAGCAATATCCGAGTGCAAATACCGCACAAGAATACCCGTTTCCTTTAAAAATTCAGTCAAATCTTCCGCCATTTTTTTAGTCAGCGTCGTTACTAAAACTCGTTCTTTCTTTTCAATGCGCTTGCGAATTTCACCGAGCAAATCATCCATCTGCCCCGTAACGGGGCGGACCTCTACCTTCGGGTCCAGAAGTCCTGTAGGCCGAATGATTTGCTGGGCCAAATTGGTCTGTACTTCCATCTCATAGTCACCGGGCGTCGCACTGACATAGACAATCTGATTAATCCGTTCCGTAAACTCATCAAAATTCAAAGGTCTGTTATCCTTAGCCGACGGAAGTCTGAACCCGTATTCAACAAGAGACTCCTTGCGTGACTGATCGCCTGCATACATAGCTCTAAGCTGCGGTATGGTAACATGCGATTCGTCGATGAGAATCATAAAATCGTCGGGAAAGTAATCAAGTAAGGTATACGGTGCTTCTCCGGCCTTGCGGCCCGACAAATGTCGAGAATAGTTTTCTATGCCCGAACAATATCCCATTTCTTCCATCATTTCCATATCATACCGCGTACGTTGTTCCAAGCGCTGTGCTTCCAACAGCCGTTCCCGGCTCTTCAAATATTGCAATCTTTCTTTCAACTCTTCGCTGATTGTACCGAGTGCTCTTTGCATCTTTTCCTTCGTCGTTACGTAATGACTGGCAGGATAGACGGCTATATGCTTTCGTTCAGCCAAAATTTCCCCTGTCAGCACATCCACTTCCGTCATGCGATCGATTTCATCACCGAACATTTCGATACGAATGACGGAACTGTCGAAAGCCGCCGGAAAGACTTCAATCGTATCCCCGTGTACGCGAAAGGTCCCGCGCTGTAAATCTAAATCGTTTCGTGTATATTGAATGTCCACGAGTTTTCGTAAAATTTCAGTTTGAGATTTCTCCTGCCCTAAACGCAAGGACAGTACCAAATCACTGTAATCTTCCGGGTCACCCAAGCCGTATATACACGATACGGATGCGACTATAATCACGTCACGCCGTTCGAAAAGACTCATCGTCGCCGAATGACGCAGCTTATCTATTTCATCGTTAATGGCCGAATCCTTTTCAATATATGTATCCGTTGTAGGGATATAGGCTTCCGGCTGATAATAGTCATAGTAGCTGACAAAATAGCCCACTTCATTATCCGGAAAAAAAGCCTTGAATTCACTGCATAGTTGGGCTGCCAAGGTTTTATTGTGAGCAATGATTAACGTAGGCTTTTGAACCCGCTCAATCAGTTTGGCCATCGTATATGTCTTACCGGTTCCCGTGGCTCCCAATAATACTTGAGCCCACTGCCCGCTTTCAATACCGTGTGCCAATGAATCTATGGCTGCCGGCTGATCTCCCGTAGGTTCAAAGGGAGATTCAACGCGAAACGGCCGAGACTGATCATAATCTTTATTTCTTTCTTCTACATTCATAAACTGATGCTCCGTTTCTTTACGAAACTATACTTCGTAAGTCTTATTATTTTAGCACAAGACCGAACATATGTACACGTAAACGGGTAGAAAAACGGAGCGGCTACGAACCGCTCCGTCAACTTATTTAGCCATCATTTTTGCAAGGCGTTGCGCAAAGACAACAGGATCTTCCGGCATTATTCCTTCCAACAATAGTGCCTGATCGTATAAGAGTTCACTGTACTCTTTGAATGCATCCTTGTTCGTTTCTCCGTCATGTAAAGTCTTCAGTTTATTGAATAATTCATGATGAGGATTGATTTCCAAAATACGCCGTGCCTTCATAAACGGATTATCCGCACCGGCAAAAGCCTGTTCCATGGCTACAGACGGCCCTGCCGCATCGGCCACGAGGCAAACGGCACCGCTTTTTAACCGATTGGAAAGGCGTACATCCACCACTTTCGATTCCAAGGCTTTTTTCACGTCTTGTAACAGACCTTCATTATCTTTAGCCAAGTCTTCATTTTTCTTTTTTTCTTCCTTAAATGTATCGTCATCCAAGTCCAAATCGCCGCGGCTTACAGAATGGAAGGACTTACCGTCGTATTCATGAAGAGCCTCAATGGCGAATTCATCTACGGGGTCAAAAAGATACAATACATCCAGGTCTCGATCCTTCAGCAATTCCGTCTGAGGCAAGGCATCAATGCTTTCCTTGTCTTTACCTACAGCATAATAAATCTTCTGCTGCCCGTCCTTCATAGCCTCTACATATTCTTTCAAGGTAACGAGACGACCTTGACGAGCCGAATAAAAGAGTACCAAGTCCTTCAGCTTGTCCGCATTGTTTTCTCCGGTCATCATACCGCTGTAAATGCCGATTTTAATCGACTTTCCGAACTCGTTCCAGAACTTTTCGTATTCAGGACGTTCTTTTTCCGCCTTTCGAGCCAGCGTTTTTAAAATAGTCTTTTCCAAATTCTTACCGATAACTTTTAAATTACGGCTTTGTTGCAACATTTCACGCGAAATATTGAGGGACAGGTCGGGAGAATCGACAAGCCCCTTGACAAACCGCAAGTATTCGGGAAGTAAATCCTTGCACTTATCCATAATAAATACATGACGCGAATACAATTGAATGCCCGGTTCATAATCACTGTAATACAGATTCATAGGAGCACTGCCGGGAATGAACAGAAGTGCCGTGTATTCAACCGTTCCTTCAGCCTTTGTATGGAATACTTCCATAGGCTTTTCCCATTCATAGAACTGATGACGGAAAAAGTCGGCATATTCTTCGTCCTTAATATCCGACTTGTTCCGAGTCCACAAGGGCTGCATGGAATTCAACGTCTTCAATTCCGTTTTTTCAATCGGATCAGCCCCTTCAACGGGTTGACCGTCTTCATTTTTCGGTACTTCTTTTACCGTTACATTCATCATAATGGGATAGCGAATATAGTCGGAGTATTTTTTAACTAATTCGGAAAGACGACTTTCATCAAGAAAGTCATCTTCACCTGTTGTAAATTCATCTTTCAGTTCCAGTACGACAGCCGTTCCGTGATGTTTAACATCGCATTCCGTTAAGGTGTATGAGCCGTCACCCGTAGATTTCCAACAATACCCGGTATCCGTACCGGCCTTTCTGGTCAAGACCGTAACGGCCTTAGCAACCATAAAAGCCGAATAAAAACCGACACCGAACTGGCCGATTAATTCCTTGTCCGATACGTTTTCATTATCTTCTTTTTCCGCTTTCAGACGTTCCAAAAAGGCCTTAGTCCCTGACCGGGCAATAGTACCGATATTGGCTTTAATATCTTCCTTGTCCATGCCGATACCGTTGTCGGCAACAGTCAAAGTCTTCTTATCCTTATCTATGGCCAGTCGAATAGAAAATTCCGTATCGCCTTCCAATAAATCGCGATTTGTCAACGCTTCATAATGTAATTTATCAATAGCATCGGAACCGTTGGAAATCAATTCACGAAGAAATATTTCACGGTTTGTATAAATAGAATGAATCATAAGATCCAACAATTGTTTTGTTTCAGCTTGAAACTCATATCTTTCTTCAGCCACTTTCCAAAACTCCCTTCTATGTAAGCATACTTTTCTTTATGCTCATCTATCATACCTTATAAAGGGCAAAAAGTCAAAGTTGTTTAAGAAATAAAAATTCCGCCTCCCTGCAAGGAAGACGGAAAGAGTTTAATACAATCCTACCGATGCGGCATAGGCCAGCAACACGGCCAAAGGGCCTGTAATCATGCGCGAATACAAGACGGCCGGCACGCCCAGTTCGATGGTTTCCGGTTCCGCTTCACCAAGACTCAGGCCGACAGGAATAAAGTCGGCGCCGACTTGTGCATCAATGGCAAAGAGAGCCGGCAGAGCATATTGCGGAGGGATATGCCCCAACCCGATTTCCGCTCCTAAAAGCGTACCTATAACCTGTGCAATAACCGCTCCCGGGCCGAGGACAGGTGAAATAAAAGGGAGAGCACACACGAGTGCCAAGATCAACATTCCCGGCAAGGATGCTGCGACGGGAGAAATGGTAACAGCTACAACATTACCGACACCCGTAGCCGTAATAATTCCTAAAATCATGCTGACAAAGGCCATAAAAGGCAAAATACTTTTGATGGTTATATCGATAGATTCTCTACCGGCAGCATAAAATTTATTGACCACCTGGCCGATGCCGATGCCCATCCGTGTCACTATGTTAGCCGATGACTGCCGCACTTTTTCAGGTTCCTTGCTCGCCGATATGGGGACAGCTTCTTTGGCCGCTTCGCGCACGACAGCCTCTTTACTTGCATAAGCAAGACACTGCGGCGTCACACCCGATACGTATAAGTCTTCGGTTATATATTTACTCAAAGGCCCGCTACGCCCGACGGGAACCACGTTAATCGTGTGAATGCCCTTCCGGGGATAAACACCGCACCGTGCCGTACCTCCGCAATCAATCACGACGGCCAGAATTTCCGAGTCATTGACTCCTGTCGTAAAACCGTCGACAACTTCACACCCCGATAATTCACCTAGTTGCTTGGCAATAGGGTGAATTCCTCCTCCGGTCACGCTGAGAATAACATGTCGTTGTGCGGTAGGTATCAGTGTAATCGGCCCGCCCCAACCGCCGGCACCTTTGCAAACAACTACTGATTTATACATGTGTCACCTATACCTTTCGTCCCGCTTTACGATTCATGTATATATAAATTCGTTCCGTAATGATTCCGCGTAAAAAGATAACTACTATGCCGATAAGAAAGTAGCGAACCGCTAAATCCCCCAAAGGATATCCCAGTGCCTGAATACCCGCAGCAATACCCATGTACACGAAAAGTTCGCCTCCGTTGGCATGAGGAAAGAGTCCCGTAACAGGGTGCACAAAGCTTACCTGTGCATCATAAAAAGCCGGCTTATACTTTTCCTCTACAAAACGTCCGAAAGTAAAACACATGGGGCTCGTTAAGAATATAACGGATAAAACGGGTGCCAACGTATAGCGTGTAAGCTTATATTTTGTCGCTTTTCGGGCAAATCCGTAAAACCGCTGTTCTCCTATGAGCTTAATCAATGAGTTGACGGCCGTCATCAAAACGACTACAAGAGGGATGATTCCCGTAACAAAGCCTGTAAAGATTTGCGCCCCTGCCTTGAATAAGTCGATAAATGAATTGGCGCACATGGCAATAAATTCCATTATCTCTTGACCTCCTCACCGGCAATCTGTTCCGCCAATTTTTCTTCCAAGGCATCCAAAGCCGCAATATATCCGCTGTACTCGTCTCGTGCTTCTTCATCACCGGCTTTAAGTCGAGCGTTTACATCATAAATGGATTGGCCGTTCCATTTTCCGTACTCCTTAAAACTATTAAAAACCGTAATTCCTCGCATCAACTCTCCCCCTGTAATCGTTCCTTGCGAATCACAGGCCAGGAGCACTACATAACCGGGGCCCACCTTCCTCTTTTTAGTGCCTACGCCGACGTTCCCTTTTTTATGAAGTCGTTTCAAAGCCTCATTAAATGATTTTATTTGAAACTTGGCCCCCAAAATCTGTCCTCCTATAAGTAGACAGACCATAATAAAAAACAAAATAAATTTCATGTTTTCCCGTCCCCTGCTCGTATATTGTCGTAATTACGGTATATGCTCCGTATAGAATATCATTATTTTTATATTGTTTCAATGATTTTTATTATTGAAATTTTGTAAATATCATGTACTTTCGTCAATATAAAATACGGGGCTTCACTCGTCCCTCTCATATCTGACAAGTAAAGACCCGTATCTGTAGAAACCTTTTTTTATTTGCCGTAACCGCTTTGACGATCTACTTCATGTTCTAATGCTTTTCCCGCTAAAAAAAGTTCTAAATTTCGAGCGGCAATTTGAATAATGCGATTATGGGTATATTCCAAATGTAGGCCGCCCGATACATGCGGTGTAATATAAATTCCCGGCGTATGCCAAAGGCGATGACCTTGCGGTAAAGGTTCAGGTTCGGTTACGTCTAATGCCGCCCCTGCCAACCTGCCTGTCGCTACGGCATCACATAAAGCGTCACTGTCTACGACATTGCCGCGACCGGCATTGATAAACCAAGAGTGTTTTTTCATCTTTCCCAATCGCTCTTTCGTAAACAGCCCTGCCGTTTCCGGCGTATCGGGCAACACACAGGCAACGACCTGTGCCTGTGGCAGGAGACTGTTCAAGTCATCAAGCGTGGCTACCGCATCCGCCCCGTCAAGGCCCTTTGTAAGACGACGCCGCACTGCCGTAACACGGGCCCCCATTCCTTTCAAGATCCGTCCGAACGTGGCTCCTATATCGCCGTATCCCACAACCAAAACTTCCGCCCCGAAAACACTCTGAACCGGTCCTTCATCGTGCCAACGTTCGACCTTTTGATTGTCGTAGTAAGCAGGCAGTCGTTTCATCATCATTAAGAGCTGTGCCGCCATATGTTCCGCCACGGCCACTCCGTACGCCCCCGTCGCATTGGTTAAAAGAACGTCTTTACCGACGACATCGACATAGCTCCCTACTCCGGCACTGTTCAGCTGTAACCATTTAAGCTTTTCTGCCTGCTTTAACAGGTGCGGGTCCGCATTACCGATAATAACGTCGGCATCATTTATGACATCCCGTTCCACAGGAATAGACAACCCGGTACCTTCCATACTGTCCCCGACATATACAAAAGTATGTCCCGGTGCGATTTTTTCCAACAGTTTTTTATGTGCCTCCGTTACGGCACAAGTCACAACGATTTTCACGGAAGTCTCCTTTCTTATAGACATACATCACTATGTATAACTTCAAATCATAATTCTGTTTTCGCATTTATTTGATTCTTTCTAATTATAGTGCTCTTTTATATTTGAAACAAGGGCTGCCTTTTTTTAGCCGGATCGTGTAATAAAGACCGCCCTTCAACCTTTTACGGGCATACAAACAAAAAAAAGACGGTAACCGAAGTTACCGTCATAAAGGTCGTTACCGGAGTTTACGCTTTTGTTACGTTAGCTGCCTGAGGGCCACGAGCGCCGTCTACGATATCGAATTCAACTTCTTGACCTTCAGTCAAAGACTTGAAGCCGTCTTCCTGAATGGCAGAGAAGTGAACGAATACGTCGCCGCCGTCTTCTCTTTCAATGAAGCCATAACCTTTTTCTGCACTAAACCATTTTACTTTACCTTGCATGACACAATCCTCCTAAGATAAAAACTTCCAGCTATCTTGCTAGCTATGGCCTAAGTGTAACATAGTTATAATCCAGTGTCAACGAATATTTCCAATGTATGCATGTAATAAAAATTCGATAATCAACCTATTTATCGGCTTATTTTCGAACATAATCAATAAAGGAATATGCATATTTATTACTCAATGTTTTTTCAAAGTCATGCCTATCAGTCATAGCCCACTCATTTTTATTTTCTTGCGGGAAATAGGTATCGGCCGCGAATTCTTCATGAATTTCCGTAATGTACATTCGCTGTGCCAAGGGCAAAAAAGATTCGTAAACAGAGGCTCCTCCAATGACGAAATATTCCTTGTCCTCCACCAGAGAAGCACATACATCTTCTACAGAATGATATACATCGATACCCTCATGGGCCTTTTTGTAGTCTTTCTGTGACGTAATTACCATATGTCTGCGATTCGGCAAAAGGCCCGGCAAACTTTCAAACGTTTTGCGCCCCATGATTAAATCATGCCCTGTCGTCAAGGCCTTAAATCGCTTCAAGTCGGCTGAAATATGGCACAGTAAATCTCCGTCCTTACCGATGCCGCCGTTTTTATCTCGCGCTACAATCAAAGAAATCATACAGCGACCTCCATGGGCAATTTCCCCTTGTGTGTATACCCTTCCAGGCGGATATTTTCAGGCCTAAATTCATAAAAATCTGTGATTCCTTCATCAATGACCAGCTGCGGTGCCGGTAACGCTTCCCGTCGTCTCGCCAACTGCGTTTTCAAAGCTTCTACATGATTTTCATAAATGTGTGCATTATTGATGACATGAGTAAACAAACCGGGCCGCAACCCGACAGAGCGTGCAATCAGGTGAACAAGAACGGCATACTGAGTCATATTAAACGGAATTCCCAAGCCCATATCTCCACTTCGTTGTACAAGCATGCAGTTCAGTCGGCCATCGGATACATCCCATAAGGTCTGATAAGCGCAAGGCTGCAGAGCCATATCAGGTAAGTCTTCAATATTCCACAAAGAGACGATCATGCGTCGATTTTGCGGATCCGTCCGCAATTGCTCCAAAAGCGTATCCAACTGTTTATATTTACGAATCTGGTACCCGTAGGCTTTACCGATCGTCCCGTCTTCACGCATCCATTCATCCCATACATGACAGTTCATCTTTTGCAGTTCTCGTACATCGTTACTCTGTAGCTGCCAAATCCACAATAACTCCTTTACCGCCGTCTTGAAGGCGACAAATTTCGTCGTTAAAATGGGAAACTCTTTTTCCAAGTCGAATTGCATCATCTGATGGGGCAATTTATAGGTCCGAATACCCGTTCTGTTCTGATCGAAGTATCCGTGTTCCAAAATATTTTCTACAATATTCAAGTATTTTTCATCTGCCAAACTCATAAGATCAGTCATCCTTTCCGTCACTTACTATAATATCAAGAAACGCGGGCCCGTATTTATGTAATTTAAAGTCGCCTATCCCCTTTATACTGCGCAATTCTTCAAGTGTTGAGGGCCTTTGTTCCGCCAACTCCCAAAGCGTTACGTCGGAGAAAATAACAAAGGGCGGAATATGTTCTTTCCGCGCCGTCTCATATCGAAGTTGTTGTAACTTCGTAAATAAAGGACGCAATCGTTCCTCATCGTAAATCTTACGAATGCTCCGCTTATGTACGGCCCTTGTCGGCACCGAATCCTCCGTCTTAAGCACACGCATTACGGGAGCACTCTTACCCGGCCCCAGTAAAGCTCTGCCGGCCGCCGCCAGAGACAAGACGGGATACTTGCCTGTTGCCACTGATAAATAGTCGCGACTTACGGCATAGCGAATCAACGCCACCATATCTGCCGCCGAATAATCACCGAGCATGCCGAAAGACGCATTTCGTTCAAAGCCGTATTGCCTGATTTTTTCCGTTGCCGTTCCGCGCAAGACGGCCGACACGACAGTCTGACCGAAACGCCCTTTCAATTCATCTACACACATACAAATGAGTTTTACTTCCCGAGTTATGTCTTCATCCGTTGTTTCGGCATCACAGTTTCCGCAGTTTCCGCACTCTTCATACTTCACTGTTTCACCGAAATATTCCAAAATCGCACGCCGTAAGCACGAAGAGGTTTCACAATAATCGACCATTCGATTCATTAAAGCCGTGTCATTCTTTTTCTGCTCTTCATCAGTTGATGATACATCGATTAAAAACTTCTGAACCATAATATCGCCGCGCGTAAAGAGAAGGATACATTCCCCCGGTGCTCCGTCTCGTCCGGCACGCCCGGCCTCTTGGTAATAACTTTCCATATTTTTCGGCATTTGCCAATGAATGACAAAGCGAACATTGCTTTTGTCAATTCCCATACCGAAAGCATTGGTAGCCACTATCAGTTCAATACGGTCATAGGTAAAATCTTCCTGTACACGTCTTCGCTCTTCATCCGTCAGACCGGCATGATACCGGCCGACCTTAAAGCCGTTCTTACGCAACATATCGTATACCTTGTCCGTTTCTTTGCGCGTGGCGGCATAAATAATGCCGCTTTCCTTCTTATGTTCATCCAAATAAGAAATGAGAAAGTCCGTCTTTCGTGTAGTCTTGATAACACGAAAATATAAATTGGGCCGATCAAAACCGCCTACTAAAACCAGAGGATTTTTCAATCCCAGAAGATTCAACATATCCTGTTTAACGTATTCCGTTGCCGTGGCTGTAAAAGCTCCTACAACAGGACGTTGCGGTAACGACTCGATCCAGTCTTTTATCAACCGATAACCGGGGCGAAAATCATGGCCCCACTGGGATACACAATGAGCTTCATCGACAATAACGGCCGACACGGTTACACTTTTCATGACGGCTGTGAAATACTCGTTTTGTAATCGTTCGGGCGATATATACAAAAGTTTTACTTTTCCCTGTCGCAAAAGAAAAAAGCGTTTATTCGCTTCTTCTACCGTACACCGACTGTCAATACTCGTCGCCCCGATTTCTTGTGCTTGCAGAGCATCCACCTGGTCTTTTATCAAAGACAACAGCGGCGAGATAACTACCGTTACCCCCTTACTCATTAAGGCCGGTATTTGAAAGCACAGAGATTTCCCCGCCCCCGTCGGCATAATGGCCAATACGTCCCGATGCATCGCGAGTGCTTCTATGACCTCTTCCTGCCCGGGGCGAAAGGATGTATATCCGAAATACTGTTGTAATATATCCGTCGCTTTCATGCCCTCACCCATGCCGTTTCCATTTAAACGGCAAAAAAAGACTGTAATAAAATGTGTATATACATTTTATTACAGTCCCTTACTTAAGGCAATGCTACATAGTGCCTTTACTTATCCAACTCTTCGTGCAATAATTCTCCCAAGCGTTTTACCCCTTCAACAATACGTTCTTCCGTCATATTCGAATAGTTGAGACGGAAATGGTTAACTTCTCCGTCGTTGGGATAGAAAATGACTCCCGGGACATAGGCTACATTTTTTGCAATAGCCTTCCGCATCAAAGCCTTGGCATCAATCCCTTCAGGCAAGGTAACCCACGTAAAGAGGCCTCCCTGAGGTCGATTAAACTTAACTTCTTTGGGAAAATATTTTTCCATGGAGTCGCACATTAAATCACGACGTTTGGCATACAAATCCGTAATCTGCTTAATATGCGCTTCCATATCATACATCTTGCAGAAGTAAGCGGCCTGCCGCTGACCGAATGTAGACGTGCCGATGTCGACGGATTGCTTAAACTTAACAAACTTATCGACAACGTCGTCAGGAGCTACAATCCAGCCTAAGCGAAAACCGGGCATAAACGTTTTGGAGAAAGACCCCATAAAGACAACCTTACCCTGAGTATCCATAGATTTCAAAGACGGTAATTTATCGATACCGTAACGAATTTCACCGTACGGATTATCTTCAAGAACGACGACATCGTATTTATTAATGACATCCATAAAGGCCTTACGGCGTTCAACAGGCCATGTAATGCCCGTCGGATTCTGGAATTCGGGAATGACGTAAATCATGCGAATGGAATCGTCTGAAGCCAAGACTTTTTCCAACTCTTCAACAACAATGCCGTTTTCATCTGTCGGAACGGTGGTATATCGCGGACCGGACGGATCGAAAGCCATGATGGCACCCATGTAAGTCGGGCTTTCCATGAGAACTGTATCCCCTTTATCAAGCAAAATCTGGGCTAAAATAAAGAGTGCTTGTTGAGATCCTGTCGTAATAACAATATTATCGGGAGTGCAGTCAACGAAGAACTTATCTTTCATACGAGCCGCCAGTTGTTCGCGTAACAAATCATAGCCCTGTGTAGGCCCGTACTGAACGGCTTGACGTCCCTGTTCCGTATAAATGGCTTCGTCTACCTTTTTCATTTCTTCAATCGGAAAAAGCTCCGGTGCAGGCAAGCCGCCGGCAAAAGAAATAACTTCCGGCTTTTGAGTCAATGCCAAAATTTCAGCAATATCGTCAGCCTGTAATGTTTGTGCAAATGTAGAAAAACGTGCCATAATGCAATCACCCCTAAACATAAATATCTTTAACGATTACGTAAAAGTATACCACCATACAAATCTATGAGCAATGCGAAAGTTAAAAAAAAGACCTCCTGAAGAGGTCTTTCTTAATTTATTTTAGAGTAACTGTTTTGCTTCTTCTACTTTTATTTCTAACACTTTTCGCAAGAAGGAGAACTGCTTTTTCATCATCTCATAGTCCTCACCTTCATCTATGAGCTTGGCCGTACCGGTAATGCGAAATCCCGTACCCTGATATCCGTTAAACCCTTCCACTTCTCTGGCACCGACGGTAAGGATGATCTTATTGTTTACATCCAAGTCCGTTTCCGTACTGTTCATACCGGCAGCCGGAATAAGCAATCGATCATCATCTTTTTCAACGATGTACGTATTCCATGTATTGTTTACATGCGGACCCTCAGGCGTCCATGTCGTAAGTGATACAACCCCTTCATAGCTCAAGACATCGTGTAATTTTTCCGGTAACATATTTTTCTTCCTTTCCCTCATAGCCGTTCGTAACACGGCACTCCTTCAACAATCACTAATAGGAGAATTATACACTAAGGAAACGGCTTAGGCAACATACGGCGGCCTACAATAGAACTTCACTTCATCTCCCCCCTAAGGGTTCTCGTATATTCTTCATCGGGTCGCTATGTTGAATATTAATACACAATATCTTTTCGGTGATACCGTAGTTTGCAACTTGGCTCCCGATAAATAATACTAACATGTGCTTTCTTTTCATGTCTTTCTATGATAGGATATAGATAAGAGAATGAGGGCGTTGCCCCCATTCCTCTTACTTCTTGCCGTTAAGCCTGTCCCAGATGCTTATTAACCCGACTAGAGTGATTATTACCTGAGATATAAGGCTAACGGCTTTTTCTATATCCGTTATCATGTTTTCACCTCTTTGTTGTAATTTCTACAAGAAATTAGGCCTTCCGGAATATTCCGGAAGGCCTTTTGCTTATTTCTTCGACAATTCGGTAAATCCGTCTTGAATTGTCTGTATGATATTATCTATTGCAGAATGAATACCTCGCAGATAAATTCGATTTCTAATCTTCGCCCACACCGATTGAGTCATTTCGATTTCTGCTCGGTTCGGCTTCTTGTCTTGCAGCCGTTTCTTTGGCTTCTCATTGCTCTTTCGACTCGCCGTTCAATTTCCCGACTTCTGCCTTAATGGTCTCCACCATTGCCGCACCGCCGTCGAGCTTTTCCAGTGCTGCATACAATTCTGCCATTGTCATGTGTCGTTCTCCTTTTCGAACACATTAAATATATGTGATGCGGTCTCCTCCGCTTTTCACCAACAAAAAATGCCCTACGCACTACTGCGCAAGGCATGAAAAAAGCACCCACATTCGTGAGTGCTTTTATTTGTTCGGATATTACCAATCAACCTGAGACAAACAATCTTTAAGGAGCTTTCCATCAATCGTTTGCTTATTCAACATGTCGTCTATCGTTTCATAATACGTCACACCGTTTTTTCCAAGAAACTCATATCCATTAGCCGTATATGCCGCCAAAAAAGTTTCATCTTTATACGTATAAGTAGTATCACTGGTGTCTACCATGTCTTTAAATTCATCAATCGTCATGATTTTAGTCTCCTTTCTTCATCGTTTAACGGTTCCATTTCACCTTTTTGTAACTTTGTTTTTCCCGTATTCTCGTCCTTTACAAGGGTGTATCGATGCTTATGCCAATAATCAGGCTTATCATCCGTCCCCATGTTATGTTTTTTCGGATATCCATGATGCCCAAAGTGTATTTGTAAACACATGTTGCCTTTTTCATCATAAAAAGTAATATTTTCTTGCATTTGTTCGGGGCCACATTTTGATAAATGGCGAATTGCCGTATTAGGTTCTCCTCGCATAGGGATTTTGGGATGAACCTCATTCGTTCTATCAATGATTTCTGACTTAAGTATACCCCTATAGGCTGGCTCTTGCAATATATTATCTTTACCTGTAGGCTTTCTAACCTTAAAATCCTCTTTAGATGCCATCCTAGCACTAGTAAGCCATTCTTTTTTGCCGCTCATTACATCGTTTCTGCCATGAACACCAAGCAACCGTTCTTGCTCCCGTTTCGGAAGCGTGTCGATATACGCCTTTCCACCTTTATCAACATTATCCTTTTGCCTGCTTATATCAATCATGACGCCAACGATCGACTTTATTCGACATAAGCAGTGAGGATGTGCAGGGAGCTTCGGAAATTTGTCTTTCGGGAATATGCCCTTGCCGAGTCCGTACAAGTCGACATGTGCATATACGTCACAAATATCGCATTTCGGATGTCTATCGGCATTTATGTAGTTGTCTACGATGAATAATATAAAAATCCGGTATAACGACAAAAGCGAACTACCTATCCTTATCAATCCGATAAGAATAAGTAGTTCGCTTTTGTATTCTCTGGTGGAATGTAGCGGCCTACAATCGAACTTCATCTTCTACCCTGAAGGGTTCTCGTATATCGTTCGCCGAGTCGCTTAGTCGAATATAAGCGTTCCTAATCAAGCCTCGTTAATTAGCCGACGAATGGCTTCCGACCGGTTCAACCCTTGAGCCTCGGCATACAAATCAAGTCTCTTTAAAGTTTCTTTATCAATCCGCAACCTTATGGTCGTATCTTTCGGTGCATCCGTCGGACGACCTGGTTTTCTCCCTTGATTCATATTACTACCCCCTAATAATCCGTTTAATGGCCTCATAATAAACAAATCCCGTTATTATAGCTTTGAACGTATCAAATGTATGCGGAAGTACTACCGTCATAGAAATTGCCGCCGCCAAATAGGCTAATCCTATCATGCGTCTATTATTCATTTTCACTGCTCCCTTCTGATATATGATATAATGGGAGAAGGTCGGGGGCTTTCGCCCCCTTCCCCCGCCTCGCTATCACCGTTTCTTATGCTTGCTAGGCTTATTGCGGCGATATCGGGGCTTTTCCTTACTCCAGATTGCCAGTGCTATCGATACTAGCAATCCGGTGAGCCACTCCCAATCGGCTCGTTCCATCTTTTTCTCACCTCCTGATTATATTATATATTATGTAGCTACAAAAGTCAAGTATTTTCTTGATTTTCACACACAAAAAAAGGCCTCCCAGAATATACTGGAAGGCCTTTTGCTTATTTCTTACTCAATTCGGTAAGTCCGTCTTGAATTGTCTGTATGATATTGTCTATCGCAGAATTAATGACTCGCAGATAAATTCGATTACGAATCTTCACCCATACGGATTGAGTCGTTTCGATTTCTGCCTGTAACGGTGCTGTAATCGTCTTAAGCTGTTCTGCAACTAGCGGTCGTAAATCATCAGCAGATAACGCTGCCAATGTTGCCGTTGCTTGGTCTTTAGCCGCCTGTGCGGCTTCCTTAGCAAGAATGTTCAAGATTTGTTTTTTGTCCATAATTATCGCTCCTTATAATACATTAAATATTTTGTAAATTACCATAAGCTCTGTACCAGTTAGCATTTCCTCTTAACTGATTGCCACCTGTGCCGGATTCTTCGCCGTTACGGAGTACCCACAAATCCCACCGTTCACAGGTACTGTTCGGGCCGTAATCTTCATGAGTATTCAGGGCATCTTCATTATCAGCCGCTTCGGCATGAGTCATGACCCTATCGATGTCAATCGTCAAATCAAGTGCATCAGCCAGGATGCATATAACCTGTGACACTGCATTAATTTGGGCTTCTGTCGGCGGATACGGTCCTAAGTTATCGGGACCCGTTGCGTCGTAAGCGCAACAAAGTGTAATGGCGATACTACCGGTATTACGCCTATACGTTGCCGATTTGACCTCAGCTAAATCATTCGTTGATACAAATACCCTGCCGTCGCCTGTGATATTTACGTGATACTCGTCGAACGTCTGATTATAACGAGCTGCCGTCCAATGGATATACAGCTTAACATCACGATCAAGACTTCTCGCTCCGTTCCAAAGGTCCCAGTAGGCAGCCTTAGCCAAGGACTTTAATTCGTGTAGCGTTACTTCTCTCACTGTTCATCACTCCTCTCTGATTTATGTACAGCTGTCTTGGCCCCGCCGATATAACCCAAGAGCCCGCTTGCAATGCTCATAGCCAACTCATTGAGACTAAATAAAATAGCCATCACAAGGGCTGCAACCAACCCCGTGATGACTACTAAGTCTGCCACATTTACCTTATCGATATTCATGATTTTTTCTCTTTCTCGTGCATTTCATTCCTTAAATCATTTACACGAGCCTCTAATACGTCAACACGTCCGACAAGCTGAAGATGACGCTGTGCTTGTTGCATTCGCTCCTGTCTTGAGAGTTTAATCTCTTCTTTCAGCTCTTTAAGCGTCTCGATTAACGTATCGTATTTATCAGAGAAGAATGTTCTGTCTTGAATCCGCTCAACATCAAGTTTCTGAAGAATCGGCAACAGAACTAATCGATAAGCAGCCGCACTTATAATGCTTATAATCGTGAGTGTCGTCAAAACGTCGGCAAGCTCAAAACTCCATGTCCACATCGGCAACCTCCTTATACATCATCAGCTACAGCATAATATTCCCCAAAACATCTATCGAGGAGTACAGGCCTCGTGCCGGTAATCCTATCATCATATTGGTGTAAGTTGATGAGAAGTACCCTTTTTTCGCCAGGCCCGACCATTATCCTGAGAGGCCGCCGGTCTCCGATATACACAACTTTTTTCTCGCCATTAACTACCCCGTAAAGACTGTTATGCTGAGCAACTATGTTCGTCATTTCAGGTACATTAAAGTAAACTTCGCTAATAGTTCCGCCTTTTAGTTCACTTAGTATCTTATATATACCCTCCACTGAAACGTTTTTGAGTTCGTTATAACCGATAATTTTAGCAGGACTATTAGAGATGAATTTATATTCCGTCACATTGTCCGAAGCCCAAGAAGGTCTATCCGAGATATCGTACCTGCTGTTAATTCCGGGTGTCTGATTAGTCAAATCAACTGTAAGAACGGTTCCCTCTTTAGAAACCATAATTCCGTTCTTATCAGTAAACGACAGGCCTTTAATTCCTTGAATAGTAATCGCAGAAACCTTATCGCCAACCATGTTGTAATAATTGACTATAATATCAGACTTGTCATAAGAAGGGATACTTAAGTCAGCCGCCCCGTTAATAATCTCAGTTAAATTTTCGCCGTTGGCGTCTACTTTATAATGAGATTCTCCGCTCACTTTTAGCACCGTGTCGCCCTTCTTCGGCTCTGTATAAGCCAAGGCTGTCGGAGTTTTAGGCGTAATAGTACTTTTAATTATCACACTTAAAATATCAGCGAGATTCCCTTCATTCCAATACCCTTTCTTTTTTAATTCTGTAGACACAGGGCTTATATCAGGGACTTTACCGTCCGTTCCTTTTAAGCTTTCTATCCAGTCGCTTTCACTACCGGTATAACCATTATTTACTGCTACTTGATATGCGGACAGACCTTGAGGTCCTTGAGGCCCCTGCTCTCCTTGAATACCCTGCGGACCTTGGGGGCCAATTTCCCCTTTTTCTCCATCTTTTCCCGGTGTTCCGTCTCGGCCATCTCGACCGGGCAATCCAGGAATCTGCACAGCTTGTACTTGTACCGGATTTTCGAAGTTCACCTTCACTTTTAATTCGTCCATCATAAAACCCCCTCTAATGCATTGACTCGTCATAAATAATTCTCATATCGCCCATAACGAGCTTATAGCTGTATTCACCATTCTTCTGTATGAATACGTCGTACTTCGCCATTCGGTACCGTCTCGGTATCTCTCGGCTTCGCTCGCCCGGTATCTTCACCGTGACGGAATCTCCGTCGACAGTGCAGTCGGCGGCTACAAGCTCGATGTCGTTTTCTGTGCGGACCTTCATCACTGCCGAGGCTCCCGTGAAGTCGTGGTCGTCGGCTACATACCGCCGAATGAAGTCAGATCCGCAGTGTAATTCATCGTTGAATATCGTCATTCTCTCACCTACTTTATATGAGATACGTCGACAACCATGTAAACCGTTTGTCCGCAAGGCACCTCATTGTAAACCATCGCTCTTCCAATGTCCCCGATGTTGTTCTTATACGATTCAAAAACAACTACCCCATCTTTTACTCTTAAGCGAACTCCACTTAATACGCCCCATGCGTCCCAGGCGGCATCCTCATAAACTGCATAATAATAAACGAATTCATCGTTACACTGTACAATGGCGCATTCTTTATCCGTCGGGATAGTGTATCCAGGCTTATCTGAATAGTGAAGCACTTTGAGAGGAAGCCAGTTGCTGTCATATACAACTCGGCCGACTTCGTTAATAACTTGTAGCCCCGTGCCGTGTTCAGAAGGCTGTTGAGAGTCTGCTGAAAACACGTATCGGCGCCCTTCATTGGAAGGGCTGCAGCCATATGCAGTCAGGCAATTTATTCCGTATGCAAAGCTTTCATCTTTGCTTTTTTCCTTGTCATACCAAAAATTCACATATGATTCATTAATTACAATCTCGCCGTCATCTGTATATACTCTTAATCCTGTCTCTGCCATTAATATAACCCCCAGTATAATATCCCAGGCGAACCGGCCCACGCCATTTTATATGAATACGAAATTTTGCCGTCATCAATAGTAATGACAGGATTAATATAGTGCTCCCACATCATATACTCATCTCCTGAGCTTCTAGGAAATACCACGGCCGCCCATGTTCGGTTCTTTTTAATAAGCGGGTTTGTAATTTCGCCCGGCGTTTTTCCGTCGATGTTGATATATCCTAATGAATTACATATCGTGTCAGTCGTATTAATGACGATATTTCCGTCCTCATCAAAGACCTGCATACCTTCTGCCATATATATCACCGTTCCTTTCGTTTCTTTGCCGTTGTTTATGATTGTTACCGCTTCACCTTTATTGTTTCCATGTTTAGTTGCGGTCTGTACGCTTTCTTCCTTCTGTGCAGTATCAGGCGGTTTCTTGCTTTTATTTTTTAGCAATATAACAGCAGCTACTACAACCACTAAAGCAATTCCGATTACCATAGTTACCATACCCCCATTCTGACTCGTAACCTATCATTAGAATCGTAAACTTCGATGAGATTGTCTCGTATCTCCGTCCGAGCGCCACTCGTTGCAGTTCGAAGCGTGCCGATAGTCGCCGAAATAGCCGATAAACTTTCTACGTGCATTTTGTCAGCAGTAACCGCACCGGCTTGAATCATCTTCGGAGTAACAATGTTGTCATCAAAGAGAGCTTGGCCAGTAACATGTAGCAGCTTGCCATCGATTCGAGTTCCCGTCGGCGACAGGTTAATACGAGATATCAGTTCTCTCCCATCCAAGCTGTTGAGCCTTAAATCAACGCTATTAGACAGCTGAGTAATACGAGTCGACGTTCCTGTCACCTCGGACTTTACGACCCCAACATCGCCTTCGATTTTGGCTATAGCTCTGTCTATTTCATCCAGTCCTAAAGCTTCACGGCTGATGATTGATTTGTCTATCTCAAGCTTTACTGTGGCAAGCTGTTCACCGCTCTTTTCGCCTTCTCCGAATATGTCCGTATAAGCTACTCGCACTCGGTATACGCCAGGTGCAAGAATCAGCGAGAATGAATTAGTCGGAGTAAAGTAAACCGCATCGTCAACATATACGTTCGCTCCACGGCATCCAAGAGGAACAGGGTCAAACGTAACGCCGATACCCGACATGCCGCCTTTGGCCGTTATGTGTGTCGGTACTTTCGGTGCCTTGACGTTATACTCAAGCATGGCCGGAGCGCTATATCCCTTCATCGGATTGTGAGCGTACAGGTACACTCGTCCGGTTCGTTCCGTCAGCGTTCCAACGTACGCCGTATTCGTACTTTTACCGATGCGGCCGACCTCTTGACCCGGATTCAAGTCGTGCCGAATCTCATAGAAGTCAATGTCGGCGTTTCGCACCTCGAGCCAATTGAACGTGGCTGCACTCCCAAACGTAACGGCAAAGCCTTGCGGTGTATTCGGGACTTCGCTCTTCATTTCGACCGTAAACCTCTTAATAAGGCCTTGTGAATAGTTGCCGTGTCGGTCTTTTACCCTGATACGTATATCGTACGTATGGCCAAGCTCACAGCCACTGATAACGATTTGGCCGTCACCGTTACCGCCGTACTTCCAGTCACCTGAGCCTTCTTTATACCACCCTTCAGCCGTATCGAAGCTTGTAATCTGCGGCGGAGCAAAAGTCGCAATGACGTCGAAAGACGAAACGCCGTCACCCAAATCGTAATATTTCGTATATACGGCAAGGTCTCGAACTTCAGGAATGTAATACGGCTGTATCGTATACTCAATGGCCTGCACTTCGGAAAGGTCCTGCTCATTGGATCCGAACATATTCACCGAAGCACACTTAATCCATATTTTCTTGCCGATATCTTCCGTGCGGTACGGAGCGTGAAACAGTGCTTCATCGATACGGACGCACTGCGAACCTTCGGCGTGGTTATTAACTGTCATGGCGTATTGGCCACGTACTAAGCCTGTTAGTAAATACCGCCCGTCGGGCTGAAGAGTCGCACCTTCATAGCTAAGGCACTCACCGTCAATCCAAATAAGCGTGTTCCCTCGCTGAGCATCAATAGCCGATCCGCCTCGAAGCTCACCGGAGAAGAGTTCAACCGTGCAACTCGTCGCTTCGGCTGTCATGGCTGCGGCTAGTCGTCCAATACGTGCCTGTGCCGTAATCTTGCCGGCTTCTTTATACGCATCGCCCGTGTCTGATACCCACACCGTACAGCCGCCCCATCCTGACAGAGCCGTTACGCCTAATAACAACTCGTTACCTGATACATCTCCAGGTGTCTGCACGATTGCGTAATGGTCAATGGCCGGAGCCGGAACATTATAATCAGTAAACGGCCGTTCGTTCTCATGTACGTCGTACCGTGCCGGTGAATATGTGCCAGGCGGTTTTCCTTCTGCTGTAATTTCAAGCTCACCATCTGCCGCTTCATTAACAGCCGTAATAACAACGACTTGCCTGTCTAGTTGGCACAATTCATCGGTAAGCGTCACAAGGTCGCCAGGCTCAAGACGGCAAAACGCCCAATCTAAATGAAACGTGTACTGGTTCTTGCTGTACAGGCGTTTCATCGCTAATTGTTCAGCGTAATACTGCGCTCTCTTTTTCGTATATAAGTAGTGTGCAGTCTTTTTGCTTGCAGGCTTCATACCGTTCTTTTGAACATCTGCCACCACTTCAAAAGATACCGTCTCTTTTTCGTACCCATTGGCACGGTTAATGAATTCAACAGTTGCTTGGTTATACGTCTCCGAGCTGTCTTTGCGCTTATAAATAACGAGTTGCCCGTCACTACCCGGAATAAGGTCGTCGGCCGTAAGGTTGTACTGGATCTCCTTTTTAGGATTCCAATCTCCGACCGCCTTGTCGGCCAAGGGTACAATCTTCAGCCGGTCATCGGACCAGAAGAGGTAACAATTGGTGATTTCAGCGATATCGTTAATGATTTGCTGTGCCTTTTTTGCCGACTCATCAGGCGGTGTCGAGATGAGAATGTCGGCGGCTGCACAATACTTACGGAAATTCTCAATACCCTCGATTTTAACGTCTTCAATCCCCGCCGCTTTCAGCACATATAGAATATAATCAGCCGGATTCACGTCGACTCCGTCACCGGTCTCAAGAAGTTTTCCTTTAACTTCAAAATTATACGTCGGAAGACTTCCCCGATTGCCGAGGTCAACGACTCCTGCCATGTATGCCAATCCGCTGTACGGCAGTGCCTTTTCAGGGTGCTTACTTACTACGTACGGCCACGGTTCCTGTCCGTATTCGCCTTTATAAAGGGATAACTGGATGTCGGCTTGAGGGTACTCATAAACCTCCTTATCCTTCCACACCTTACCAATACCGGCTATAGGTCCTTCGCACAAAGCAATGGCTGCGGCTACGGTGTATGTGTAGTCTATTTCCGTATGCTTTGAACCACCGCCTTTACCGGTGCGACTTGTGTGCTTATGTTCGTGTGCCGTAAAGTCATCCCAATAGATGATATTGCCCGATACCCTGGTTGTCCCAAGGACTTCAGGTACCGTTTCGCCGTAAGAAGCACTGTTAATTTGGAAATCGCCAATAATATCGGCTCGATTCGTTGTATTGTTCTTTTTAAATAGAAATCCCATTAGGCTGCACCTCCTTTCTTCGGATTGAATCGATAGACGGCACGGAGCCTTGATTTTCCTCGGTTATCGTAAAACAGAATATCGTCGACATTCGAGATAATAACGCCAAGGTCAACGAAGGCGTGAATAACCTTGTCATTGCCGATATATACCGCTCCATGACTTACACACCGCCCGTATTGATATAGCAAAAAGTCGCCGATTTGAGGTTCTCCGTGAACTTCGTCGGCGACTTGCTGTATATACTTTAAATACTTTTCTTCAGAACGATGCAGATGCCATTCGTTCGAGTAGTTTTCTATCTGTAATTGGTCCTTTGTAATCATGTCCGATCCGATAAGTGCTGCAACAAGAAGGTATGCACAGTCGACTCCGTGACCTTTGGCCATAGCATTATTAACATACGGAGTACCGAGCCACTCAAGAGCCGCATCGGCAATCTTTTGCCCTGTACTTTTCATCGTATCGTCTCCTTCAACGGAACATACGGAGTGGCCCTGTTTCGTGCAAAATTATCGAATTTCTTCTTACACGTTTCAGGCGTTTTATCGCAACCGGGATAAATATAGGCCTCACTTCCGATAGTAGCCTGCGTATCACTCGGACTCATATACATGACAGTACCGTTCGAGCTGCTCATTATCTGAGTCGATTGACCGGCAAGAGGTCCTGATACCCATTCGATACCGCCTGCATTGTAATAGCCGTCTTCAAACGGCACGTCTATTCCGACAGTATTCACGCCCGTAAGTGCCGTTACTTTCATTCGCTTACGGTACTTCTTTATATCGACTCCACACTCTTTGGAGTACACACAATAAGGGCATTGCGGATAGTACCGCTTACTCGGAAACTCTGTATTGAGCTTCTGCACAACAGACTTTACGTCAAGCGTTATCGTAAGGCCACCGCCTTGTTTTACCTCGACCGTACCCGTAAAGATATCCACAGCGTCAATTAATGTTCCGCCTTGCTTAAAGAATGCTCGTTTAAGCTCCATGGTCGCTCCGTCGAGACCGCCGTTATGAGCAACCGCCAGTATCGGCACACCGCCTATTTGGTCATGCTTATCGCACGATACCGAAACAGACAGCTTATCAACCGCCACATCGGAATGTGTTGAGGTCTTGTTACGAGTAATGACAGGCCCGTCTGCACGATATACATGGCCACCGTGACTTACGTTTGAGTCCGTATCCGTCCAGTAATACGCCATGCCGCTTTGAAGTCGAAGGGCATACAAGTCGCAACTGCGGAACGACTTTGCCGTATTCAAGTGTTGAGTTAATGCTTCTCCTGCCTGTTTCATTGTACGGTCACCAACTTAAAGGATTTTGATTTATAAACGTCTTTGTACTCAAGCTCTGCCGTAAAGTCGCCACTAAGCAGCACCTTCCAATAGTACGTGTAATCTGCCGTGATGACAGCGTCAGGCGATACGGTATCACTCGTCCGAATCGTGCCGCCATCTACAGCCACGTTCTCAACAGGAACGCCGTCCGCATAAAGTTTTACGTTTTCCACGTATGCGACAGGTTCGGTGTAATCACCGAAACGCCGAATGGCTTGCCATTCGCCCTGATTACCCTTGCCGAGAATAACCCCTTTTTCTTCGTTGTCTTCAGGGTCGAGCCACAAGAAAGGCTCTGTGCCGCCTTGGATTTGCGACACAAAGCCCATCATTTTTTTGTACTCTTCAGGTTTTAGGTAGGCGAACTCCGTCGTAATCGTATACTGCGGATACCGCCACGTCGTCATGGTTCGTACTCTTCCGGATCCGCTACGTTTAAATTTTGTATCCCAGTGCTGCATTTTAGACGACTTCCACGCAAGCGACTTAATACGAGGGAATTTCTTCAATTTTTCCATGGTTACCACACTCCCGATGTGCCGATAAATTCACGGTCTTGGTTAACGGTGAACTGACGCAATACTCGGCCGCCTTTCGATTCGAGCCAATTTCCAAAGGACTCGGCGTCAAGTGCTGATACGTTCAGCGTTATACCGCCTGTCGCACCACCGTTTGCCCTGGCAATGCCGGCACCCATTTCATCATACGTCTGCGTCGATAACGGAATGACCGCTTCGGGGTATTTACCCTCGCCAATTTCGGCATACGTGCGGCCTACTGCCACGCCACCACTTGCCATGTGTAAATTCGGAGCGCTTCCCATAAGCGTGTTTTTAGCTTGCATGGCAAGTCCTGCGGCTGCACCGATTGCGGACTGAGCCGTCCATGCCGCCATGCCCGTTGTTGCCGAAACACCACCGGTTGCCATCGCTACCTGCTGTGCAAGTGTCGTCCAAGGCGGTATTTGAGCGTTGGCTGCTGCGACGCTTGCGGCCGTTTCTTGCTGTTGAAGTGTCTTTCCGAGAATGGCTTGCTTAAGCCTTGCCACCGCCCAGTTGGCAACATAATCAGCCAGGGATTTGATAAGGGCCTTGCCGATATTCTCGAACGCTTTACCCAAACTTGTCGTTCCTTGAAGAAGTCCGGACAACCCCTCTTGAAGTGCGTCAATCCCAGACATCATGGCCCCCATCCACATTTCTTGTGTATTGAAATACGAATCCATCACAGCCTGTTGATATTCGTCCAACATTTCTTTACGGAGGTTGTAATTGTCTTGAGTCATGACGTATTCGTCAGTCAAGGCTTGCTGTAGAGACGCAAAGTTCTGTGTCCGTAAGGCTTCGTCAATGGCCCACTTTTCTTCAGACATTTGTCGATACAAGTCGTTACGCTTTAGCAGATATTCCTGTTCCTGTGCCAGGAGTTCTTTATTCTTTTCAGCTTCAAATGTGATTTCATTCTTTCCGACGATTTCGTACGCAATGCCGTTAGCGTCAAGAGCCGCCTTATATTCGGCCTGTTGTTGTTTCGTCATCTTAATGTATTCGTCAGAGAAGCCTTGCCACTTGTCCGTAATGCTGTTTATCGCTTCTTCATGGTCTTTTTCGAGCTGTGTAAGCGGTGAAGCGCTGCCGGTCGAATCCTTCGTACTAATCGAAAAGTTAAAATCCTTGGCCATATCACGAACTTTATTCCACACTTCACGAATTGCTGCTTGCTCTTCGTGTTCAGCCTGGATACGCTTTTCAGCGTAAATAGCCTGAAGATTCGTCAGGTCTTCCTGATAGTGTTCGTTGGCGTCTTTGGACTTGTTGAGTTCTTCCAGTTCCTTTTTGTACTGAAGCTCAACCAGTTCGCTCTGCTTGCCGAACATCTCGAGGTAGTTCTGTTGAATTTGTTCATGGATCCGTTTGGCTTCTTCAGCTAATTGGTTGCCGGCACTACCCGCACCGCCGCCACCGCCTGAGCCACCTGACCCACCGCCGCCACCGGCTCCTCCGGCATCGTAACCACCGCCACCTCCGCCATCATATCCGCCGCCGTCAATTTCACCACCGCCACCGCCAGACAGTGCGTTAAGCACATCTCCGGCTGCGGATTTAATAGTATCGCCAGCAGCCTGCGCTTCTTCAGGACTAATGCCTTCAATATTATTAATAGCCGAGAAATCAAAGTCGAATACCTGCGCAAGCTTAGCTCCAACGCCGTTTACGGCGTTAATCAGCTTATTAATGAGAGCGATAATCTGATTAATCGCCCAGGCCACGGTGTGAACCAGTGTTTCCCATACTGCCGACGCCGTTTCTCCAAATCCTTGAGTCGCTGCGGCACATGTACCGAGAACTCCGGCCAAAACGGACAATATCGTAATAACAATACCGACGGGATTGGCCCTCATGATTGCGTTCATAACCTTAGTGGCTGCACCTAGTGCCATTGTTCCGACTTTCGCCAGGTTAAGCGTACCGGATAAGGCCATCATGACGCCTCTTACTCCGGCTGTTGCAATAGCACTGGCTATCATGGCCGCTTTAAGCTGAATAGACGCAAGCGTAACGCCTATGGTCGCAATCCTGGACGCTACCATTTGGCCCTTATATAAGGCTTGTGCTGTAGCCGCCGCCTTAGTCGCTACCGATACGGCTAATATGGCCGTTTTCCAAGTCGTGAACGCAACTGCAACCCCCGCAATTATAGGCTTAATCTGGTTGCCCATTCCGATAATGACCGAAAAGGCTGATTTAATCACCGAAGCCACGGTCCTCACAATTACGCTTAACGCCGAGAAAGCCGCCTTTATGGCCGCAATGGCAACTTGTGCAGCCGCCGACATCACCTTAAAGGACATTCCGATACCCTCGACAATAGCCTGGAAATCACTCGAGGCGGTAATAGAACTAAGCTGTTCGAGGACGGGCTGAAAAGCCTGCAGGGCCTGATTAGAGAGTTGTTGTCCGATTTCGGCAAACGTCATGGGGATTTCAGCGAACTTGGCGTTCGTTTCTTCAGCACTGTTAAATAAGGCTTCTTTGATAACATCGGCCGTAATAAGACCTTGTGACGACATCTCTTTTAACTGTCCGACGGTCATACCCATTTGCTGAGCAATCGCCTGTGCGAGCATGGGAGCATTTTCCATGATTGAGTGGAATTCATCCCCCTGCAATTTGCCCGCCGCCATTGCTTGCGTTAACTGGTACATGGCTGCTGTCGATTCTTGGACGCTTGCGCCGGAGATTTTAAACTGTTTATTGAGCTGTTCGACAAAGGCTATCGCTTCATCATTTGAACTGAAAGCGTCCTTAGCAAGCATGTTAAGCTTAGCCACACTGTCGGCCATTTCAACGTACCCACCTCGAGACCGCTGTGCTGCTGCATAGACTTTGTCCATAATTTCGGTTGTCGTCTGCGTGCCGTCGTTAATAAGATTGATACGGGACTTAAGCTGTGCCATTTGGTCAGCCGTATCAGATACTTTCCCGGCAAGCTGAGCAACCTCTTGGGCAACTAAAGCTACGCCCGCCGCCGCCGCTGCCATTGGCATCTTCTCTAGTGCCTTCTTGGCAATGCCGCCCATTTTTTCGCCCAGGGCATTTTCAAGCTTACTACCAACTCTATCAATCGCCTGTTCGGCACTTGAGCTATCGCCTTTTATCTTGACGTGAATGTTTGCGTCTGCCATTACAACTCACCCCCTTCTTCAAGCCATTCTCTCATAAATTCCATTTCCTCTTTTTTACGATCCAGTCGTGTCGGAGGATGTAAATCCTTCATGATATCCTTCACTTTGATTTGGTTCTTCTTATCGAGCTGAACGTTAACAATAAGTGACGTCATATACGCCGTTCTGGCATCTTCAATGCGAGTCCGAAGGTCATACCCTTGCACCATCTTTTCGAACTCCATAGGCGTAAGCTCATAGAATTCTGACGGCTTTAAAGCCAAGATGCTGTAAGCCACTTTTTCGGCTTTTCGTACCCATAATGCAAAAGAAGAGGGGGCATTATGCCCCCCGTTTAGTTTTTTACTGCTTCGTCTTCTTCGGCTTCGATTTCGGCATCATCTTCGGGTGTCTTTTCTTCAGGGAATGCCATGAAGTATGCTTTTTTACCGAGAATACCACTGCCTGTAATGGCCTTAACAATCGGCATCATAATGTCGTTTAATTCAACCTCACCGCTATCGAACAGCTCCTGCAAGCGGTCTGCATAGAACTGAGTGCTGCGACGGCCATACTGACGAAGGCCAATTTCATATGCGGTTATGATGTCCGATAAGGACAATTGCTGAATAGCATTGTAAATCGGTTTACCGACTGCCGATTCAAATTCAGCCAGGCGTTGAATATTAAAGTATAAGCGTTCACCCTTGCCGAAGAAGTCACATTTAATCTGTTTCATGGTTTTATATATTCCCCTCTCTTAGGCTTTCTTTAATTCAGATAAAGGCCCGATGCCTGCCAAGGTACCCTTATAAGACGCCACATCATCATGCGGGGCTTCAATGGAAAGTTCCGTAATAGACGCCCAACCGGTTACATAAGACTTGTCAGGGTACTCGAATTTAAGGTGTACAGGTTGGTCTTTAAGGAAGGCGTCGTTCAACGCTTCCAATCCGTCATCATTGGCCATGAGTAATGTATCTAATTCAATGCTCCATTCCTTAAGACCGGGCAATGTAGACTTCCAACCGCCAGAGTCTTTGTGCGATGCGTCGATAGAGTCGGCTTTGCGGCTGATAGAGCCGCCCTTCTGACCGCCGATTTTAGTCCATACCGCACCCGTCGTTTCGTCGGTGCCTGTGTTTAAATAGATAAAATAATTTTTACCCACCGTCGCTAAAGAATTAGCTGCAGACGGTGCCAGTGCTTTTTTCGGTGTTGATGCCGGCATTAGTATATTCCTCCTTCACGAGTCAAATCAAAAAGGCGACACTCAATTGTATACTGCGAGCCGAGTAACGGTCGCAATGCGTCGAGGTCGCCCGTTTTTTGTTTAACTTTTAAGTCTAAAATCTGATAGTTACTGCCATTAAGTACGCATATATCCTCATTTAGTGAACCGACGGCTTGTCGCATTTGCTTTAAGGCTGCGTCGATTTGTCCCTCAAGCTCACTAATTCGAGCGTATCCAACGGATAAATCCGGGTCGTCATTTCGCACCCAGGCTTCAAGATAAATCGTAACAAGAAGCTCGTTTTCGATGCTTTCATCATTTACTGTTTCGGATCCTCGAACAAGCATAATTTTGCCGATTTCGTCAACGTCAGCATGCTGCGGTATAACTGCACCAAGCTGTACAGGTGCGGATACTTTACACGCCATAAGAACATCCTGAATCTTCTTTAAAAGTTCAAACCACATAATCATATCGGCTACCCCCTGAAGATTTCGCACGACCGATACCCGGAATACTGCGTCGGGTCACCTGTAAGGTCTTCGGGTGTAATCGAGCCTTCTAGTTCTTTTATTCGACCCTGGATATATGCAAGTTTTTTGCCGTAAAAGTCGTCCGTTTCGCCGCCACGCCCATAAGCTCCGGGCAAACTGTATGCCTTTCGCACACAGGTCTCGCGATACGTATACAGCGTTACAAGCTCATCCGCTACAAAGCTACGGATAACCTTCGCTTGCTCAACTCCAAGACGCTGTGCGAACAAATACAGCCACTTTTCGGCAATGGCGAGGTCGTCCTTGGTAACGTTTTTACCAAGTAACTCGTCCATAAACGCCATTTCGGCCAAGTCATATAACATGTGCATTCACTCCCTTTAAAATTTGAATTCAATCTCACATGCTTGGCCATTACTATACTTCTGCTCAATGGCATCACATATGTCTTTAGTGGCAAGCTTGGTATACTGACCGAATAGCTTAATGATGTCCGGCCTTTTCGTATCTAGCGCTCTATACAAGAACGGATCCATGCGATTGCCGGGATGAAGAACATTTTTTGCAAACAAAAACGAGTTGCCGCCAGTCGGGACCCATCTTAAGGCCTTACGATTCTTCGGCCGTATCATGTGCGGCCGTGTGCCTTCGTGAACGAACGGGCCATAATCGGCCAAGCCCTCATCAAGATATACAACGGCGCTCTTGTCGGTTAGCATTCGCATGTCAATAGAACGAGTTAAATCGCCCGTTCGTGACGTGTAGTTGTGATGCGTTTGTGCTTCATCCTGGACTTCAATGGCCGAGGCCTTTACGGCCTGTCGTATTCTCTTATCGAACACATCCCGACTGACGCCCATACTACTCGCCTGCCTGTTCCGTTTCTTCAGCCGGTTGTTCTACGGCTTCAGCCTTCTTTGCCTTTGTCTTTTTCGGCTTTTCTTCGACCGGCTCCGTTTCTTCTGTCGGCTGTTCGTCCGCCACAAATCCTTCGGCAACTAACTGCTGAAGGCGGTATTCAGAATCGGCGTACTGAACTTCATTAAGCCGAGTTACTCGAGTGTTCATACGGTACCTCCTTATGCTCCGGTATTAACGAATACGCCCTTAAGCTTGTTGCTCGGAATCCACAAGTCATGGAATTTTCTGTAATCAAGCTTCCAAGCGTCTGCCTTTTGGTTTTCGTCCGGGGTGAAGATACGGACCTTGTCCGTTTTAGATACGGCAATCGGCGCACGCTGTGCAATTACGATCCAGTTGATGTCCTTCGCCTGAGTGTCAGCCTTAAAGCCGCCTGCTTCCTGTCCGCTTGTCGTGCCGTTGTTAAATACGTACTGCGTTTTCATGCGAGCGCTAGGAACGCCAATGATAGGAATTTCATTGTACGTCCGCACTTTTGTCGCTACCGTACCGGCTGTAAAGTCGCCCGTATCGATGAACTTCTGGATACCCTTTGCATTGTTAAGAATCGTTCGTACCTTACGGTTCATGACAATAACAAGCGGTTCGTCATCGCCTACGATATCCTGTACTGCCGTAATATCATCGTCGAGCTGTGCCAAGATATTATCAGCCGTCGGCGTAAACGTTGCCTTTTCTTGGCTTGCCCCTTTCGCCAACGCCGCAATACGGCTATAGCGAAAAGCGTCTACTTCGGGAACAACCTGTAAACGTTGGAACTCACCCATGACGTTACCCGAAGAAGCCACAAAGTTCGTTTCGTCAACACTCATTGCGTCGAGCGAAAAGCTTCTGCCACGGTCTTGTGTAAGCTTATAGGTACCGAATTTCAGCGTAACTGCACCCTGTACGAAGCCGCTATCACGGTCGTATGTCGCAAGCCCTGCCGTCGAGATTTCGGGCATTTTTACTTCATCGCCACCGTTATAAATTACCTGTGTTGCGTTTGCTTCCATCCAAGCCGATGTTGCTGTTGCGAGCATTTGTGCGTCAAGCCCGTCTTGGAAAATTTTTGCACATTCTAACGTATTAATCGCCATTATTTAATCTCCTTTCGTTGCCTGGGGTATCCCCAGTGCCGCTTCAAACTGTGCTTTTACATCGTTGCCGGCATTCTGCCCGGAGCTTCCTTGTCCGCTGCCACCGTTTTGATTATCCTTAACCGCCCAAGGCTTCCCCTTGAGCCATGTGGTGGCTGCGTCTTCAATCGTCCCGACAGTGCCATCTTCTTTTTTGAATCCGTACTTGCCATCATCGCCGACTTCAATGCCGCCAACAATAAGCTTGGCGAACTCTTTCGGATCCATTGCGTTGTGTTTTGTTAACGCATCAACCGTCTGTGCCATGATGTCCGTTTGGATTCGTTTTTGTTCGGCTTCTTGCCTTGCAGCCTTTTCGGTCTCGAACGATTTGGAAAGGTCATCGAATTTTTTAAGCAGAGTCTTATATTCTGCCGTTTGCTCTCCTGCTCCCGGCTTTTGCAATTCCGCAATTTGATTGGCCAACGTTTCCTTGGCTTCGGTTAACGTCTTAACCAAAGCTTCAGCCTTTTCTTTGGCTTCTCGTTGCTCTTTCGACTCGCCGTTCAATTTCCCGACTTCTGCTTTAATGGTCTCCACCATTGCCGCACCGCCTTCGACTTTTTCTAATGCTGCATACAATTCTGCCATTGTCATGGTTCTCATTCTCCTTTTCGAACACATCAATATATGTGATGCGGTCTCCTCCGCATTTCACCAATAAAAAATGCCCTACGCACCACTGCGCAAGGCATGAAAAAAGACCCTCGGCATTACCCGTTGGGTCTAAATTTCTTTGATTGATTGGATTTCACTTGCAAATAACTCAACCCCATGAGGCTTTCCCGTGAGTGTGATAGACGCTTCATCAGGCTCGTTATCCACGCTTGAGATAAAGCCATCTAACACCCCTGTGAACACCATCCCATCGACGGTAATAACCGTAACATTTCTTGATTTTATATTTTTTACTATATTCTTCACATCCAACTCTTTCATTTTCGTCATCCTCTCGGCACAATATGAATCCCTTTATTAGAAACATGCACAGTCGCTAGACTTGTGGCTATCTTTTCGCCAGTATCCTTGTCCACATTATATCCAACATGTGGAGATATATCAATAAAGACTTTTTGATTCCAATTTCCACTTTTTGTCAGCCTTATCCCATCTCCTTCTAATGCGGTTCTTATTGCACTAACCACGTCTTCATTAGGGATTTCATACTCATAATAGCTTTTATTATCTTCGGGCTTGTATAGTTTATGCCCTTTTGTGTGCATTCCTTGCCGTGGAACGTATTCACTCATAAAGAAAGGGGAATTAATATAATCCTTAACCCGTTTTATAACATCATCAACCGCTTCTCCCTCAAGGCGTTTCCCTAATTTCCCTACGTTAACTTTGCCATTATTAACATATGCTTTCAAACTTTCAGGGACAGGAACTCGTGCGTTGAATCCGTCGTGGCTTATACCTCTTGCTTTTTCAGACCACGACAAAAAACCCTTATTTACTAAATTTCTGCCATGGACACCAAGTAGCCGCTCTTGCTCCCGTTTCGGAAGCGTATCGATGTATGCTTTTCCACCTTTATCGACATTATCCTTTTGCTTGCCCATGTCAATCATGCCGTCGACAATCGGCTTGATTCGACATAAGCAATGAGGATGTGCAGGGAGCTTTGGGAATTTATCCTTCGGGAATATACCCTTACCGAGTCCGTACAGGTCGGCATGTGCGTATACGTCGCAAATATCGCACTTCGGATGTCTATCGGAAAGTTTCCACTGAAACGCCACAATATCCGGGTCATCCATATATTTAGCCATGACTCCATCAGCATAAGCCCTCGCTCGTTCCGTGCGTGCAATCCGTTCGGCTGTATACCTGGTCTTTTCTTGTACTGCGGTATCAATAGCCTTGCTCACGTTTTGCTTTGCCCCGTTTTCGATGGCATCCATGACTTCACTATACGCCGCTCTTAGCCCAGGCGTTGTGCCTTGCTCAATAAGCTTGCGTGCGTGACGTATGGCCGCCTTCCATTCAGCAACCGCTTCCTCGTCGAGCCAGTCGGGAACAGGTAAGTCCTTCACCTCTTGAATGAATTCGGGTATATCTTGCTCCGGTATAATACCGCCTTTACCGTATCCATCGAATAGCTTCTTGGCCGTCTTGGCTGCCGACTCGCCTTCCTTAATAGCCTTGCCGATGACCTCGGCCGATTCGGCCTGAACCTTCCTGCTGTTCTTATACATGCGTTCAGAAAGATTTACGCCGTCGTCTGTCCATGATTTATTCATAGCCGCTGATATGGCTTCATGCTCAAACTTGGCCGCCGCTTGTTTCTTCCCATACCCTTCAGCAAAATCACCGACGAGGTCATCAAGCAAATCTTTATACAGGTGCCGCATGACGGGATATCGACGATATGCCACTTTCACAGCGGCATGCACTGCCATTCCCGACAAGAGCAATGCTCGTAACGTTCGCTCGAAACCGTCCAGATTATTCTCCAGGTTGTTCTGCGCTCTGTCCTTCGGCATTTACATCACCCTTGTCATTCATTGTCGGCTCAAATTGTTGCTTCATTAAATCCCTATCCCGTTCAGCCTCATCAAAACCTTCTTCTATCTCGCTTACGATGTCATCATACGTGTCAGGCTCAATATTCGGCATGTACGCTTCCAGGACTTTCTTACTTACTTCAGCGGAGAACGTATCGGATCTAAACCCAAGGTCCAGTGCCTGTTGTGCCTGAGATAGCGATTCGGTAACGTCGTTAATCTGAAAATCTCGAGGATATTCAACTTCATAGCTAACGGTTTCCTTCGCCCACAATTCGTACAGTCCAATGATATCCTTTTCGGCTTCCTCACACTGAACGGAGAAGTCTGCCAGGCGTTGGTTTGTTCGTTCAAAATCCCATTGTTTGGCCACACCGCTCTTTGACTGCTCTACACCTACGACCGAATCAATACCACTCATGCGGTACATTTCCTTAATGAGTCGGTCAATTTGTGCCATCAGCACTTCGGCAGGTCCTTTATCCGGAGCAATAAATGCCGGTGCGTGAGATGACTCTTGCGGATACAGCAGCATGTTATTTGTTCCGAGCGTTACGTCGGGAGTGCTGCCGTCTGCTGGCATAGTCAATACGGAGAACGTCTGATTATTCAGTATTTGCGTTAAGAGACTACACAGATGATACACATGGTAGTTTGTCTGTGCGATGCTTAAAAACTCGGCAGGAGGTAAAATGTCCGTCTTTTTGGAGCTTCTACCGAACCACTGAACAACGGGAATACGGCCAATGTTATGAGTGCCACCTTTTATTTGGTTCCCGTTTTCATCTAAGACCTGCCAATTCGTCGGAGTCCATATGTAATATCGTGTTTGCTTTCTCCTATCAGCGTCGTAAATAACGTCCTTGTATGCGAATTTTATCAATATTCCCTTCTCATCGAACTGCCAGTCCGTAATGTGATGCGGCTCAACAGCCGTGAGATACGGTAAGGCTCTATTCTTAATATTGTCAGCTACCGATTCACCGAACTCCACAACGTTGTTCACGATGATATACATAACGCCGTACAGCTTGGCTAAGGTCGCTTGCTGACGTATATATTCCTGTAAGCTCGTGCCTTTGCGGTCCACATCTTCCAGGAACACCTTGAACTTCTCCGTATCTTTATATTCACGCTTGATTGCATCCCTAAATATCGGATCTACCGACGCATTGACGATAGGGCCTGTGTAGTTTAAGTAATAAGCCAGTTTTTTACGGAAGGCGTAATTCTGTGTGCTTTCTCTCGGATGACGAACCAGGCCACGGCCAACAGAGAACAGACCAACACCGTAATATGCGTCTTTTAGTAACTTATATCCATACAGCTTTTCAGAGTCCATATTTTTGCTCCTTAATAAATATTGACGTGCGCCGCCTTAATCTGCGGTGCATTTATCTTCTCAGCAATACCTGTCGTTGCGTCCGGTGCGTCATCGTGTGCGTTTTTACCCTCACGCTGATAACGAGTCATCGCCCTGTAATATTCAGGCCATCGGTCTTTCCAGTTGGTCGGAAAGTAAATATGCTCCATGACCCACGTTGAATTGGAAAGAATACGAGCCGCTTTGTTTTTCGTCTGTGCAAATGTGTTGATGACCGTCTTGTTCGACTTGTATGTGTCCTGCAGGATTCGCCGTACCTGCCTTGCAAACCCTCGGCCGCCGTTATTCGACTCAAAGTCGGCCACGTTTACGCCGTTCCGGTATAACATGACTGCTGTTGCCGGCTCCGTCTCTTCCATAGCGTCTTTCGTATACAGAAGGTCAAGCACATAAGCCTCGCCGTTATACACGCCGTACACAATCGAGCAAAGGTAATCGGATCCTGTATCAGCCGTATCCGTATAATTCCGAATGGCTGTAAATAACGGATTGCCGTTTGCGTCTGTCGGGATGCGGTCGTACGTCTTGAAGCTTGAGTACAGCTGCCCTTTGATGTCTATCGGCTCCTGCTGATAGTTGGCACTAGCAATATCGGCACCCATTGCACGCACTTTTTCTTCATAACTGTGTCGGGATAATATTTCATCACACAACATACTGCCGTCCGGCTGTAACGCCTGCATCGTAATCACCTTGGCCGCTTCGCCGAAATGCTCAATGGCTCTGCCGGCAAGGTCATCACTAGCCCATCTCGTCATAATGATGAGTATCTTGCCCCCCTCTTCAAGACGGCTTAGCATGGTATTGGTAAACCACAACCAGGCCTTTTCCTTCGCTGTTTCGTTATAGGCTTCTTCGGCATTTTTAATGATGTCATCGATAATAAGCAGTGAACAGCCGAAGCCCGTCGCCGTACCTGACGGAGACGTTGCTAAATACGAGTTATAACCGCCATCCAAGCTCCACATATCCATGGCTGCGTCGCCACGTTTAATACGGACGTTTGGGAATATATCAGAATAAACCGTGATATTCTCATCAGCCTTAACCTCTTGGATCGCATTTCGAACATTCTTAGCAAAGGTTGCTGAAAGAATATTGTTATACGAGCCTGTCATTATCTTCTCCGACGGGTTACGGCCAAGAACCCATTCGACAAATAAACTGGCCGTACGGCTCTTCCCGTGCCGAGGCGGTTCATTAATGATGAGCACCTTGGCTTTCTCATCCTCATAAAACGACTGCAAGGCTTCACACAACTCAACAAGATACCGTCGTTCCGGCTTATAGAAGTCGGAAGCCATTAAATTGCAAAAATAAAAGAACTCACGCCGTGCGAGTTCTCTTTTTGCTTGCCGCTTAATGCGTTCGTCAATCATCGCCTATCAGCTTCTTTATGTCTTCTGACTTAACGCCATCGAAGGGGTTATTCTCAATCTTAGCCTGCATGTCGACGTTCTTTACATCTCTCCATAAGTCAGGCCGTCTGTTCTTCAGCCAGAAGATTTGCGCCGTAACATCAGGCCGCTCACGCTTAGTTACAACCTTCGTCACAGCAAGCCCTAGCGGTTCACCGTCAGGGGCATACGTCATTTCTTTCGTAACCTCGTTATACTCATATCCAAGGGCTCGTTTAAGTAACGCATTTTCAACCTCGATGTCAATGACTTCCTTACCCCTTTTTAAGGCGTCAGAAAAGTCAGGGTATTTCTTCTTCCAGGAATACAAAGTGTCTCGGCTAATACCGATATGAGACGCTATTTCGGCGTCAGTTGCCCCGTCACGAGTCCAAGCCTGTAACCGCAAAAGATTATCAGGCTGAAGCCACTGTACATATTTACCTTTTGCCATTACAGACTCACCTCCTTTGCGTGCCGTATTTGGAGCGATTCATAACGTGCTTGGCTGCAACGAAACATTTACATGTGCCGGTCCCGCCGATATGTATTTTGTTAGCAGAGCAAAATCCTTTAGAGTTGTTCAGGCAGGAACGACGGCAGCATTGAATTTCCGTTTTACACGTCATAAAGCCTCCAAATACAGGCACATAAAAAGGACGTCCCATTAGGACGTCCTAAAAATTCACAAACCCATTAAAAGCAACGAAAAGTATGTACAAAAATAATCATCGCAACAAAAAACATGAGTAGCGCACCAATTTCAGAATATATTGCCCTTTTCCGCCACTTATATCCTTGTTCTCGTAGATTATTAGCACACTCGTTACTAGGTAATCTGCTGACATCTAACACCTTCCCTCGTGGAGTCTCAATTCCTTCCTGCAATGCTAACTTTAAGAAAGAAAGGGCTGTTTCTAGTTGTTGACAATAATAGTGCTGTGATATATAAGAAAGTGCCGCCGTAAGCACTGCCAGAAACACGCCTAGAGAAAGTGCCGTTAAAACCCACAGCATTCCATATAAGTAATTTGCGTCCCATGCCATAACCGTCCCTAAAAATGCCAAAACAGCAACCGCAGCTCCACCATTCAGCATGAAAGTTAATGTAAGCGCCTTACTTAATATTGAAGATAGTAGATCAAACAAGGATTTGCTAGCGCTTGCCTCATGCGAAATCATGAACTTTATATCTTCATTGTTAAGCGACAAATGCCGCAATATTTCTTCCTTGTTAACATTCCCTTCCTTGCTCATGTGGTTGCCCTCCTACATTTCTATTTTTACACAATTATATATAATAATCCGAATAAAAACCATACAACGAAAAAAGAGATGCCCGGCTGCTTGAGTATCTCTTTTTTCGTGTTTGTTTCGTTATTTCTTTAGGAGGTGTTTTGACCACACTACTAATATATCACGAATATCCGCACCGTTTCGGCACAAATCCGCACCATTTGTGACTGTTACGATTTTTTCCACTCATCAAAAAATACGAAATGCGTTTGTACCGGAATGACGGACGGGCCGAACATCATCGTCGCTATTTGCTCCAGGACTTTGCCGGAACGCTTACGCACGGCCGTTTCGCTCATGTGCAGCCTGTCGGCGATTCTCATCCAGGACGCACCGTTAATGAATCGTTCTTCGGTAATTACTCGGTCCGAATACTCCAATGCCTCGATAGAACGGTTTAACCGCTTGATAAGCGGCTCTACCTTCTCCAGATCCGAATATAGCTTTTGACGGCGTTCCTCGATGCGGTCCTGCTCGCATACGACTCGCTCTTCTGGGCTTATCATAATCCCGTTGCCGCCAGGCGTGTGTGACAACGTCGGCACCTTCGGAGCGGCACACAGTGCTTGCGTGGCGTTTAAATCTTCCAGGTCGGCTTTGATATTTTTAATGTACGTATTAAATTCGTGGTATCGATGCAAATACTCCCGTACCGCATTTATATAATCGTTATGAAACACTGTGGCGTCCTCCTTCTTACTTACTCACTCTGATTCGTTTGTTTTTACGATATGTCGCCCAATCGCTTCCACAACGTTCACCGTAACCGCATTGCCAGCTTGTTTATACAGCTGCGTTTCTGAATTAACAGCTGCGGCTCTGTCAAATTGTTCATCCGTGAAGCCTTGTAAACGAAAACACTCTTTCGGCGTTAATCGGCGTATGCGAATCGGTTCGTCAGGTTCTAGTACCCCGCTACACTCTGCCGGTCGATTCGGCAGTCCTTTGTTGTTGATGTCTACAAATGTGTATAATCCCGTCTTTGCCCCCAGTCCGCCGCCTTGACCTATTAGCGTGCGGGATATTTTATTCCCGTCATACACACGCTCGCCTTGGCGGCCGCCTACAATCTCTCTAAGAGCTGCCGTGTTTGCTCTTCTGATAGGTAGTAGTGGCTGTCTAGATGAGTCTCCATAATGTCCAACAATGTAGACTCGTTCTCTGTTTTGCGGAACTCCGTAATCTTTGCTGTTATAAACCTTCCATTCGACAGTGTACCCTCTTTCGGCCATTTCACCGACAACTTCGAGGAATCCGATCCCGTTGTCGATTGACAACAAATTCTTAACGTTTTCGCACATAATCCAATCGGGTTTATTTTCTTCACACTCATCTAATAACCTCATCATTTCATAGAATAATCCGCTTCGAGTTCCTTTTTTTAGCCCTTTTTGCTTGCCGGCAATGCTCACATCTTGGCACGGGAACCCGAATGTCCATAAGTCGGCTTTCGGCAGTTCCGAACCTTTAACTTTTGTTACATCCTCACCGAACCATAAGCTCTCCGTATCGTACATTGCTCTATAGCTCTTTTGGGCGAATTTATCAAACTCGCACCAGCCAACGCACTTCATCCCGGCTTTCTCTAGTCCGGAGTGAAAGCCACCTATTCCGGCGAAAAAATCTATAAACTTCATCATATTCTCGCCTCTAGGACGACCTCGATTCTCGGCCGTTCGCTGTAGAATTTCCGTGCGAATATTTCGCACACGACGCTATCATCTTTCAGTACCGTACCGTTAAGGGCATCGAGTACACCCTTGACATAATTATCTGTGTCCGGCTTTGTCGTCGGCCGTATATACCTGAGTGACGCTTCCTCTCGCTTTTTCTTGCTGAAACTTTTCGGTATGGCTCGGAAAACTTTTAAATTCAAACAACACGCCTTGTCAATCGGTTTGAAGTCCGGATCTGACAGTAGCGGCTGCAACTCCAGTCGTATAAGCTGCTTGTATGACTTCGATTGAATCGGGTCATACGCTTTGACGAATCCCCCTTGCCGGGAAAATCTCGGCCGGCCCTGTGCTACCGGATTCCCGTATACGATTAACTCTATTTGATTCTCATTCTTGTGATATTTAACCGGCATTTACTCATCTCCTCGAAAACCTTCTTATTTTGACCTGTAACGAGTTTTTGATTGCTCCGTGATAAAATTATCACAAGACATATAAAAACTCGCTACAGATACCAAATTTTTAATTTACGGGCTATCAGAACGGCAATTCCTCATCGACAGGCGTTCCCAAATCCTCGAATCCGTTACCCTGGGATGCCGGTATTCCGTCTTCGGATTTCTTTTTGTAAGGGAATAAGGCCGTGCCGGCGGCTGTTGCAATGACGTTGCTTGAATATCTCGTTTCGCCGTCTTTTTCGTACTTAGACGTTGAGAATCGACCGAATACCCATACTCGTTGCCCTTTCGTCCACTGGTCCATGCCTTCGGCTAACGCTCCGAATGCCGTAAAGGGTACAAAATCGGCTGTGTCTTTCCACTCGTCGCCGTCTTTGATGCGTCTATTACACGCTACCGTTCCCCTTGCTACCGCCATTCCGTTTTTGCTGAACGATATTTCAATATCTCGTGCGAGGTTGCCCTCGAGCTGTACGTTATTCATGTTGTTCCTCCTTAGTCCTCGGCAAAGTCGACAATATCGTAAGCCATATTAAGCCGCCGTATGCCTTCTTGTAAGTATTCTTTTGCCGTTTCCTGTTCATAATCATCGAGTCCGCAATCCTCGATTCGGTCCATTGTCGCTTCTACTGCGTCGATAGCTCCAGAGATACTAAATGTCACGTCATCTATCGCCGTCTTATCTAGTGCCATGATTCTGTTCCCCCTTCAATTCAATAAGCATTTCGATATATTGTTTGGCCTTTCGTAAGTCCTTAATCGCCGTACCCTTGGCCGGGTATCTGTACAGATATTTCACGGCCGCCCCCAGGTAATACGCTTCCTTTCCCTCGGAGCCTTGTGTAATATCCCCGATTATCTGCTCGCATTCCTTACCTCTCCACGTGTAGTGATTCGGCTGCTTAATCTCATCTTGTCCGAATTCCGGTTGTCCGTTGACCGGGCTTCTGTGAATCGTTCCGTGTTCCATGACTGACCTCCATTAACGCTTTGTATATTCTCCGGCATCGTGTACTGCAACATATCGTTTTGGCTTTAATGTCTTCCCGACGCACTCCATTAGAACGGCTCCGTTTTTATCGGCTCTTCATTCACTTGTAACGATGCTGAAACTATTATTTTTTCTAAAAGGTGATAACATAACGCCTCCGCTTTCATCGCTTCCACTTCGGCATCTTTCAGGCTTATCTGGATGCTCGCTACCTCCATACCGAAACATTGTTCCTTTATCGGACCTAGTCGTTCCCGAAGGCTTTGCAATGCCTCGGTTGTGGCTGTTATATCCTCGATAATCGCCCGCACATCTTCCTTTACTCTGTTCATGATTTACCTCCTACACTGCCCTGTTAATAACCTCATCGACGATTTTATCTACGTCAATAACCGCATCCGTTCGTAATTCTCCGTGTTCGTTAAGCTCTCCGTTCGCTCTGAACTTAACGTCGTCTATAATTGCCCTCATGACAGCCCGGTCCTTCCATTGACAATCGCCGTCGTACACGATGAACTCTTCCCATCCGTCACGGGCTATAATTCCTACCTGCGACCGTCTGTACAGTACGTCCGCAGGCCATTCTTTTCCGTATCTTATGATTCGCATTTTCTGTCTCCTTCTCCTAGTTCAACCGCTTCACAAGATCACCTGTTAGTTGCTTCAGCTTCTCGTTATTGGGACTTATCCCCAAGACCTCATTATCTCGATTGTCCTTTTGCCGTTGTGCCGCTAACTGATACGCTCGGCGAAACTGTGCCCGTAGTGTATTCGTTCCTTCGTTCGGGGTCATACAAATATCTTGCCACCCGATATTATTAACAGCTGTTGTTATGGCTTCATGGCTGAATTTCGGCTTACCGTAGTAGCCTACTGACTGTATCGCCTTAATGACCTCGCCCCATGCTTCAGACTCATCAGGGGCAGCTGTACCGCTTATTATCCCCTTAATGCCGTATGCCACTTCCCTAATTTCGGCAATGGACGGCAAGAACTTATTTGTCATGATAAGCTTCTTTACTGACGCTTCAAGGATTGACGGCGGTATATCGCTAAGCATTTCCACATAAAGCCGTAAACGGTTGTCATCAAGACTTGCATTGTAAGCCAATTGCAAAGGTGCTACCGCCTTCAAAATGTCTTGCTTATTCATCCTGTCCCCTCGCTTCCTCTTCGTATTCGGCCATAAGCCTGTTAACGGCGTTTATACCTTCCCGCCTTTCCTGCTCGGCCCTGGATAAATTCGATCGCCTATTGTTCCGCTCCGGCTGATTAAGGTATCCCTCAAATTTCGTCCCAAACAATGTCTCGGGTCTCAGGTATTGAGCCATGTCTGTACCCGTCCACTCTTCGGCCTTCTTTGTAATAACTGTCTTGAAGTCATCAGCAGTAAACCCTTCCGCAAGTCGTGCAGCGATGAGTTTACGAGTCTTGCTTGTCGTGCTTCTGTAAGAACTGCCAGTTACAGAGTTGAGATGACTTACAATATCTTCTGCTACCGAATGTAGAGAAGGACTATATATTTTCTTTTCCTTTCCTTTACTTTCCTCTACTCTACTTTCCTTTACTTTACTTTGTGCTTGAATGTCGACATTTTCCTCTTTAATGTATACATTTTCTTCGGAAATGCTTACATCATGTATACATTTCCGAAAAGAAGGTGCACTTGAATAAGCCTTGCTGATTCTCAGGTTTTTGAATTCAGAAGAATCGACCAGTAAATATCTTGCATCTACTTCTACATCTTTTCTCCTGATACAGGCTTTCAAAAATCTGTCTTGTATGCCGCGAGATGTAAGTATTCCGAACGAGTCAAAAAGGGATTTGTTAAAGAATCCGCGTTTGACCAATTCATGCACGATCTCATTCGCTAAGCAAGGGGAAAATTCTTTTCCCGCGACTTTCGAAAACAAGTATGCTGAATCTTCATCCCACTTTATGAAGTACCCGTTACGATAAATCCGCGTGAGCAGGCGTATCGCACATACTTCTCCTTTTATCCCGAACCTTGCCGAGACAAATTGAACCTTCTCATCATCAAAGAAGTCGACATCCAAGGGAAAGAAATCTAATCCCTTTTTCATGTCATCCGCCTTTCTGGCGATTTATAGATATATCGGCGGAGCCGAATAAAGGTCGGCTCCTGCCGTCTTGCCAACTTTCGTTACATTGAATCTCTAGAACACATATACTTCCGCGCCGGTTTGTTGTTGTACCTGCGCTTTAAATCTCGCTGCATCGCTGTTTGAATCACTGAGGTGCAGCAAGTAAATCTGTCTTACTGTCTTCATCGCATTGGCCTTGAGTAGCTGTAGCAGGGTCTCTATACTCATATGAGTCTGTATAACCCGCTCCGCCAAACACGCCGAAACCTGCTTTGCCCTTACCTTATCCATAATGATTTCCTGCTCATAGTTTGCTTCAATGAGTAAGTGTGTTACGCCGGTAAACGTGTAGTCTACATACGCCGTATCGGTAATATAGAGTAACTTCTCTGCCGTTACAGTGGATTTTATTTGATATCCATAACACGGTACATCGTGATGTACGAAAAAGGCGGTAATATCCAGTGTCTGTATATGTAACATATACTGCGTATCTGCCACAGTTACGGTAGGAAACAGCTCCTGCAAATCTTTGGGCCCGTATACCGGTATGCCTCGACGGGATAATTCCGGAATGGCTTTACTATGATCGCCGTGCCGATGTGTAACCAGGCATCCGTCAATATCACCCGTTTTAAAGCGCAGTCCTTGTTGTATACGCTTAAACGGGATACCGGCATCAAGGAGCAGTGCCGTATGTCCGTCACTGATACGATAGCAATTGCCACTGCTCCCCGTCGCCAATATACGAATATCCATTAGAACTGCGGCCCATCTGAAGGCTGCGGCGTTGTTTTTTCAGCCAATACTTCTTCCGGAGCTTCAAAGAGTTCCGTTAGATCTTCTTCCGGCTTCTGAGATGCGGCTTGAAGAGCTTCCGGGGATTCCAGTTCGGCCTCTTCAAGAGGAATACGGTTAGCCGTTACGTTTATCTCTTGCCGCATTTCATTTGCCGTCTCCTGTAAGCGTTCTTCCTGCTGTTTCATGTACTGATATGATGCGTCCACTTTGCGAGGATCCAGAGGGATGTGTTTGCTACTGTATACCTCTCTGATAAGCGTCTTACGGCACATTTCTTCAAGCCAGCCGTCCACTTCGACTTCCTGCTTCTTGCCGTTTTTCCACTCCGTTTTTGTACCGCCCCAGAAGTTGGCACTAGCATACTGCGGTTTGCGCTTCAGTATGGCGGACATCGGCATAATCACTAATTTATTACGGCTGGCATCGTCATATTCAATATACCCGAACCCGCCTACAATATCCCCGCGATTAAACGGATTGGTGATAACAAATTCATAGCTTTCTACAGGATTGGTCCGGCTTTTCATGAGAGGAGTAAATGTATCCGTGCTGTGCACCAGCTCTATAGTGACTGCTTTCGGTTTTACCAACGCGTAATTTTCAGCAACATATTGAATCCCGGCATAGCCTATCATTAAAGTAATGTCGTATAATTGAGTCTTTTTATTCAGGTACGGTATGGGACTGATATGGTTAGGCTGCATCATATCCAGTCCCAGGCGGGCATAATGCACGACATCTCGGGACAATTCCGGAAGATTCACGTTCGCCCAAGTATACGGCACCGTATTGTCGTAGGTATGATCCTTGTTGTTTGCATTCTTACGCACGCGCTCTTCTTCAGCCGTATTCAAGGCTCTATCAATGCCGATGAAATAGCCTTGAATTAGCGACCTCTGGTAGTCCGTAATCTGTAATTCTCCGGATGAGCTACCAAACTCTTGCAGTACTTTGGCAGTAAAACGACTACTGAGACTCATTTCATTCGTAACATTTTGCATTTCTTGGTTCTTTGCCATTTCGTAACACCCCTTTAATTTTCTACTCGAATTTGTATATCTTTTTCCGATACGATTAATCGGATCAGTTGTTCTTTTATAGCAATAGGGCGGCTGACACTTTCGGCCCGGTCCATAATAACCGGCAAGTCGGTACCGTAAAACTCATTAAGTACGTCAATAATTTCCAGTTCCGCATTGACTTTATTAGCCGTATTCACGGATTTGTATCGTACCCATTCACCGGCGGCATTCTGTACCGTCGGATCACAAATTTCTTTAAGGCCGCCGTTCACTTGGTCCTCAAAAAGCTGGAAGTGTACGGTCCGGAACCGGCTGTTAATCTTATCCGTAATCATACGGGCCTTAATGCGCGTGTATTCCTCACAAAGATGGATGCCATATTCGAGGTGTTCCAGCATAGCTGCTTTCTCTTTCTGCTCGTCTTGCAGCTCTTTAATTCTCTTTTTACCCTCCTTCGCCGCTTCAATCACACTGAAGCGTGCATTGGCTTCCTGTATCTGTTGCGTAACTTCTTCAATCTGTATGTCCTGCAACCTTACGGCATCATTCGTAGCATTGGCTCCAGCTTGTAACTGCCGCTGAAATCTTGTAATGGTCTGCTGCATTTCCTTAGCCTCATTCGTATCGTCAAATGCAGGGCGTATGACACGCTGCCCTTTTAACTCTTGCAGCCGTTCTACCAATAGCTTCTCCTGTTCCTTGAGCATTGATACCGTATCCATTACCTGATTTTTCTCTCGCTCCAGCTCTGCGATTCGGTCCTGACTGCAAGCTTGTCCACGCTTATTGATTTCTTCTTTACGCATGGACTGATTGAGATTAAACTCCTTACGCATGGCATCGATTTGCGTAGCCGGCAAGGGTTGTTTACACGTCGGGCACGTTTCTTGATGGGGATCCCACTGCATAGAATGAACTTCAGCATATTCCTGTAACAGCCGTTCCCGCTGTTCCTTCATCCGGGAAATTTCGTACTCAAACTTACGGACATCTTGTTCCGCCTCCTGCAGGCGACGAGAAATAGTAAGATGTTCTTGTTGTACGGATTCTATTTTTTGATTAATCTCTTCATTTGCGGCTTGGCCAGCTTGAATGTATTCGGCTTGCCTGGTAGCGTAGTCGGTTTTGCATTCGGCAATTTTTTGCCGAATCAGGGCCTCGTTACCGCCGTCGGACTGTAGATCCTGTTTTTCTCGTTCCAACTCTGCCTTTTTTTCCTCTAAGGCCTTAATCTCTTTCTTTAAGCCTTGAGCGTCCGGCACATTTTCCGGAATACCTCGGGTTACTTCGTCTATCCTGGCCGGCAGTATTTCCAGGTCTTTGTTGATTTTGCGACGCTGTTCCACGGCTATTTTCTTGTGTTCTTCTGTCGAGTACTGCTGTCCTTTTGTGCCGGGAATCATCAGGTATTCATTAAGGTCCTCCAGTTCAGACCGTTTCATAATTTCTTCTTCTGCCACATCCCCGCATACATCAAAGAGTATGCGGCGGCGCGTTTCCGTCGGCAGATCTTCCGTAAAATACCCGTGAATCATAAGCATTTTTACCTTCTCAAGCTCTACTCCGCAAATGGCTTCTACCAGGGCTGTATACTCTTTCTTTTTAGCCGGTACGCCGTTAATGCTGTAGTCGGTCGTATGCCCACTGAATTCTGCCGTAGGAGAGCCTTTTTTCTTCGTCCACACTTCATAATAGTCTTTACCAAGGGTGACGATTTCACCGTCGTTGTCGATGATCAGCTTTCCCGTGTGATGTACATCATGGGCCCCTGTTGTTTTCGGGTCAAAGTCCTTTTCGTCGGTGGCAGCTCTGTCTAACAAGAGCCAGCAAATCGCATTGGCGATTGTCGTCTTCCCTGTCCCGTTAGCTCCGTATATATCCGTGTTTTTTCCATCAAAACGGATAGTCAGCTCCTTGATACTACGGAAGTTTTCAAGTTGTAATTCCAGCAGTTTCATTGTGTTTTTGCTCCATTTCTGCTACAATGTAGCCGTAAATTAAACATTTTGTTTTTTACTTTTAGACCGCACCTGTTGCCGCAGATGCGGTTTTTTCTTTGCTTTATTTCGCATCATACTCATAGGATGATGATTGCCATCGCAATGATTAGGTATACCGTGAAGGCTCCGATGCCTATCTTCACGCCTTCTTTTAGCGTGACTTTGAAATCCTCCGAGTCTTCTTCAATAACCGGTATCGGCTCGGCGGCCTGTAGTTCGTAATATCTCCGGTTGATCCATGCGGCCGGAACGGCGAGTTCTATTTGCTTTCTCATTGTTTATGCTCCTTTCCTAAATTCTTGAATGGCTAATATTAATGTCAGTATTACTACTACCGCACTCGTTACGATTGCCAAGACTTCCATGTGATTTGCTCCTTTCTGCTTTCCATGCCCAATATTCATCACTGTTCTCTCGAATCGCCTGAAGTATGTACCAAGTTAAGTAATGCATTTCCTTCCCTCTCCTTTCTTTTTTGTTGAGGTCCTATATTTAAATTGTTGTGTTCGTGGTATGCTGTAAAAAACACCTTTAAGGAGTTGATTTTGTTATGCGCTTAGATTTAGAACTATTCAGGGCTATTTTATTAGTTGTTGAAGAGTCCCCCACCCCCACCGTAAAGAGTAATTACTCGCTTCGTTTTGAAGGCATTCCCCCGCTAACAAGTGATTATCACGTTCACCTTCTCATTCAAGAGGGCTTTTTATACGCCATTGATGCTCGATGCAAAGATAGAGAATACGATTATTTAGAGATAGGCTTAACCATCAAAGGTCAGCAATTTATAGACGCTATTGCTGACCGCAGTAGTCTTGATAAAATCAAAGACTACATTAAGGCCAACGCCTTACCCTTGACTCTAGATGTATTATTTAAGGTTGCGATGACTCAGTTCTCGTAACTCTTCATAGACGCCTTTGTCAGCCAATGAATATATCAAATTCAGGCGTTCCTGCTCGGCATCAATATCACCAAGATGTTTTTGTGTGACTTCCACGATTTCTTCCCTGATTCCGATATACAGATGTAACAATTTCAAATGTTTTCTACTGTTAAACGGAGCTTCGTCCATGCGAAGCTCTTTTTCTTTTTCGTTCATCTGCTTCCCTCCTTGTTTGCGGTTGTTGTTGTAAAGTATACTTGACTTTTTGGTCTAAGGAAAAATCTCTGCAAATTCTACGTTAAGTGCTTTGGCAAGTGCTTTAATCGTAGAAATCTTAGTATCTGCAGTACCTCTTTCAATCTCACTAATAGATACCCGTGATAAGCCTGACAATTCGGCTAACCTGTCTTGTGTTAAGCCTCTTTTCTTTCGCCAATACCTTACTTTATTTTCGATTAAGTTACTTTCCTGCATTTCATCACCTCCTTTTTAGTCAAGTTTACTTGACAGGTTAAGTATACAGTGGCCGAGATATTTTGTCAAGCGTAATTGACAAAATATTTTTGTGCATGTAAAATACAGTTGACATTAATGTTATTCGCTTGCAAGGGATGTGTCTTTATGGAACTAAGTAAAATTTTACGAGATTATAGGCAAGAACATGGACTTACATTACAAGTATTCGCAGATAGAGCTGGACTCACTAAACAATACATTTCTATGTTGGAAAACAATAAAAACTCTAAAAACGGGAAACCTATTATTCCATCTTTAGAAACATTAAGGAAATTGGCGTCTGCTATGTACATGAATATAGATACCTTAGTCGCCACTCTTGACGGTGAACAAGACGTTTCACTGCAAACGAAAGACGCAGGCTACTACACTGACCCAGAAGTAGCCGAATACGCCGAAGAGCTGAGGACGAATCCGGAGTTAAGAGTATTGTTTAGCAGTAGTCGTAATTTGACGAAGGAACAAATGCAAGAAGCATATAATTTCATCAAATTCTTAAAAATGAAGGAAGAAAATAAAGTACATGACGATTAATATAATTTTCGCTTCTATCCCGCACGCCAAGGCTTCCGCAACGGCAAACGCCGACGGCAGCTATTCCATTATCGTCAGCAAGTCATTATCTCAAGAACAGGCAAAAAAGGAGGTCTTACATGAGCTTGGACACATTGTCGATGACGACTTCGGAAAAGATATGCAAGCCAGTATGATCGAAGAGATGATTCGCCGAAGCAATATTATTCCCGATAAAGTCGCCGAAGACGTCGAGTTTTACTATCATGTGGTATAAATAATAAGGATCATATAAGAGTAAAAATTTAAAACGGGAGGTTTTTACAATGACATTTGAAGAACAAATTCGTTCTTTTGCAACGAGAGCTCGGAAGTTACAAGAAAGCGTTTCCACTGAAGAAGCCACAAAAACATCCTTAATTATGCCTTTTTTCCAAATTCTCGGGTATGATGTGTTTAATCCTGAAGAATTTATCCCCGAATTTACGGCTGATGTGGGTATAAAAAAGGGAGAGAAGGTTGACTACGCAATTTTAATTAATGGAGAGCCTGTTATTTTAGTTGAGTGCAAGAGTATTAATGAAGATCTTAAAAAGCATGGGTCACAGCTGTTTAGATATTTCGCAACAACACAATCAAAGTTTGGAATATTGACAAATGGCATTATTTATCGCTTTTACACTGATATAGACGAATCTAACAAGATGGATAAAGCCCCGTTTCTTGAAATTAATTTACTCAACATTAAAGACTATCAACTAATCGAACTGCAAAAATTTACAAAAGAAATTTTTGATAAAACGGCCATTTTTGACATTGCCGCCGACCTAAAATATATGAATCAAATTCGTGAAATTGTGAAGGACGAGATATCCAACCCCAGTGATGACCTTGTGCGATTGTTTCTTAATCGTGACATATATACTGGAGTCAAAACGCAAAGTGTTGTAGAACGATATCAACCGCTTGTAAAACGAGCTATAAGTCTGGTCATAACAGAAATGATTAATGACCGGCTCAAGAGTGCTATAAGCAGTAGTGAAGACTCTGCTGAAGACGTTCCGAGTGCTGAATCCGCCGAAAAGACTGAGCCTGTTTCAAAAATTATAACGACCCCCGAAGAACTGTCTTGTTTCTATATAGTAAAAGCTATTTTGCGGACAAAGCTTGACTCATGTAGAATTACATATTCTGACAAAGAAACATATTTCGCAATTAACCTCGATAATAAAACAACAAAATGGATATGTCGCATCTATATAAAAGATAAGGCTCAATATATAGTAATAAAAGAAAACAACCGTTCCGTGCGGTATGACTTGAAAACAATAGATGACATATATCAACTATCTACCCAACTGCTAACCCGATTAGATGAACTTATGAAATAAAGTAGTCTGCGATTGAGATCATAAAAGATGTTTCTAAATTAACAAATCGTTAAACAAAAAAATCCCCCGATGTGCTGCAACACATCGAGGGCAATCCATAATCCCCTCCCAAAAGGGTCGATTACGCTATAAGTATATCACATCGGCCCTTTTTACAACAGAAAGGACTGATTTTTTTATGTCGAAAATTGCAGTAATCTACGCCCGCTATTCTTCAGACCGTCAGCGAGAAGAGTCTATAGAAGGACAAATCCGAGAATGCAAGGCCTATGCCAAGAAAAATGGCATTACCGTAATTAGGGTCTATTGCGACCGTGCCATGACCGGCAAAACCGATAAGCGACCTGAATTTCAAGCCATGATTAAAGACGCTAAAAAGCAGGACTTCGATTACGTCTTGGTCTATAAGTTAAACCGCTTCGCACGCAGTCGTTATGACAGTGCTAGGTATAAAAACGTGCTAAAGCAACACGGGATCCGTGTCATCTCAGCTATGGAAAATATAGCCGAAGACTCTAGCGGCATTTTATTAGAGTCTGTGATTGAAGGCTTAGCCGAATACTATAGTGCTGAACTTGCTGAAAACGTTTTACGAGGCATGACGGAAAATGCCCTCGAATGCAAATGGCCTGGTGGTATCGTGCCGCTTGGATTTAAGCTCAATAAGGACAAGCACCTTGTTATAGACGATGACAAGGCGTTTATTGTACGTGAAATATTCCAGTCTATTATCGACGGCAAGCGTACATCTACTATTATTGATGAATTAAATGCCCGGCATTTGAAAACCGCAGCCGGCAAACCGTTTCGCAAGAACAGCTTGGAAAAAATCCTTAAAAACGAACGTTACACGGGTACGTTCGTCTGGAAGGACATTCGCAAAGAAAATGCCCTTCCGGCCATTATCACCAACGACATGTTCAACGCAGTTCAGAAGATTTTAAAAAATCGCAAGAAAACTCGCAGCCGAGTATGTAGCGATAACTATCTTATATCAGGCCGTTTGTTCTGCGGTCTCTGTCACGAAAAAATGATAGGAATGTCAGGACGGTCTGTGACAGGCCTTCCTTATTATTACTATGCTTGCAGTAATCGGCGTAACCGCATCGGAAAATGCCATACGAAAAATATCCGTGCCGATAAGCTCGAAGAATTGGTTGTTGATACGACAATTAATATCCTGTCTAATGATACAGCCATAGAATATATTGCCAAGCAAGCCATTGCGGCACAAGAAGAGAATCGAGCGCAATCCTCTATCCCGGCTATTAAAGAAGAAATAAAAGAGTTATCCAAGAAGCTCAAAAACTGCATTCAGGCCGTCGAAAACGGTATTATATCGCAAACCATAGCCGAGAATATACCCATGTATGAAAAACGCCTTGTAGAGCTAAATTCGGAGCTTTCTGACGAACTCGAAAAAGACAACGACCTTAAAGTCGACGAAGATATGATCCGGTTCTTCTTTGAGCGGCTTGTTCAGCGCACAAAAAAAGAGACCAAGTTCAAGAGCTTGCTACTCTCGACTATGGTCCGCTGCGTGGTCATTTATGATGATTATATTGAAATTCAGTACAACTACAAAAAAGAACTACCTATCCTCACCAATCCGGTAAGAATAAATAGTTCGATTTTGTTCGCTGTGGTGGGCGATGACAGGATCGAACTGCCGACATCTTGCTTGTAAGGCAAGCGCTCTCCCAGCTGAGCTAATCGCCCGAGTGTGGTGACCCCTACGGGATTCGAACCCATGTTATCGCCGTGAAAGGGCGGTGTCTTAACCGCTTGACCAAGGGGCCATGGCTCCTCAAGTAGGACTCGAACCTACGACAAATCGGTTAACAGCCGATTGCTCTACCGACTGAGCTATTGAGGAACAACGTGTTCCATACGGAACAATAAGAATTATAACAAAGAACCGTACAAAAAGCAACACCAAAATTGAATGCTTACGGGCAAAACACAAAAGAAGGCCGAATCCCTCGAAAGAGGACTCGGCCTTCCTGATTTCACATCGCCTGTAAGCAGACAATTTATAGGCTATATATGTCGGCTTACATCATACCGGGCATGCCGCCGGGCATACCTCCGGGCATTGCGGGAGCCGCACTTGCCGGTTCGGGTTTATCCGCAACAAGCGTTTCCGTCGTAAGTACGAGAGACGCAATAGAAGCGGCGTTCTGTAAAGCCGTACGCGTTACTTTAGCAGGGTCGACAATGCCGGCCTTAACCATATCCACATATTCTTCCTTGAGTGCATTAAAGCCCACACCGTCGGGAGAATCCATAACCTTGGCAACAATGACCGAGCCTTCCAACCCGGCGTTATGCGCAATCTGGCGAACCGGTTCTTCAACAGCTCGCTTAACGAGATTAATACCCGTCTGTACGTCCCCTTCTTCTTTGAATTCATCCAACACAGGAAGAATATCGATAAAGGTCGTACCGCCGCCGGCAACAATACCTTCTTCAACGGCTGCACGAGTTGCGTTCAAAGCATCTTCCAAACGAAGCTTCTTATCTTTCAATTCAACTTCCGTAGCAGCACCTACTTCGATAACGGCTACACCGCCGGACATCTTAGCCAAACGTTCCTGTAATTTTTCTTTGTCAAAGTCGGACGTCGTTTCGGCAATCTGTGCCTTAATCTGTGCTACGCGATCCTTAATAGCCGCAGCATCGCCATGACCTTCGACAATAGTCGTTTCGTCCTTCGTTACACGTACCTGACGTGCCGTACCGAGGTCTTCAATGCCGATGCTGTCCAACTTACGGCCTACTTCTTCCGTAATAACCGTAGCACCTGTCAAGGTTGCAATATCCTGCAACATAGCCTTGCGACGATCCCCGAATCCGGGAGCCTTTACAGCGACGGCTTTAAATGTACCGCGCAACTTGTTGACTACGAGAGTTGCCAAAGCTTCGCCTTCTACATCTTCGGCAATAATCAGAAGTTCCTTACCTGCCTGTACTACTTTTTCCAAGGTCGGCAACATTTCCTGAATGGATGCGATTTTACGATCCGTTACCATAATATAGGGTTCGGACATAACGGCTTCCATCTTATCCGGATCCGTTACCATGTACGGAGAAATATACCCGCGATCAAACTGCATACCTTCTACAACGGACAACTGCGTACCCATAGTTTTCGATTCTTCAACCGTAATAACGCCGTCTTTACCGACCTTTTCCATAGCATCGGCAATCAAGCCGCCTACTTCTTCATCTCCCGCGGAAATGGAAGCGACCTGTGCAATGGCTTCTTTATCGTTGACTTCAATAGCGCGCTTTTGAATTTCTTCTACCAAGCGTTTGACAGCCTTTTCTACACCGCGTTTCAAAATCATAGGATTAGCACCGGCTGCAACATTACGCATGCCTTCCTGAATCATAGCCTGTGCCAATAAGGTAGCTGTCGTCGTACCGTCGCCTGCCACGTCATTTGTCTTCGTAGCCACTTCTTTTACGAGCTGTGCACCCATGTTTTCAAAAGGATCTTCCAATTCAATATCACGAGCAATCGTAACACCGTCATTCGTAATGGTAGGTGCGCCGAATTTCTTATCCAATACTACGTTACGACCCTTAGGTCCCAACGTTACTTTTACTGCATTTGCCAATGCATCTACACCGTTGCCCAGCGCACGGCGTGCTTCTTCGTTAAACAAAATCTGTTTTGCCATTATGAGTCACTCCTTATAAGAAATGCTATATTATATAGTCGCTAAAATATCGCGTTCACTGACAATTAAATAATCAACACCGTCATATTTAACTTCCGTACCTGCATATTTCGAGAAAATAATTTTATCGCCTACGCTTACTTCCAAGGGAGTACGCGTACCGTTGTCCTGTAATTTACCTGTGCCTACGGCAATAACTTCCCCCTGGCTCGGTTTTTCTTTAGCCGTATCGGGCAGGAAAATACCGCTCGCCGTCTTTTCTTCCTGTTCTAATACACGAATTACTACACGATCTCCTAACGGTTTAATCATTGTATGTTCCTCCTCATATCATTCATTTCCATCTTCATTGTTAGCACTCAAGTTTTATGAGTGCTAACCACAAGACTTATATTACCCATTAAAGGTGAAAAAGTCAAGATTTATTTTTATTCGTTTCTGCACGAATTAAATCGGTTGCCGCCTTTTTCATAGAGATACCGTGCTTCATGCAATACTGTTGAAGACGCCGTTGTGCCTCTCCTTCCGTAATACCGTATCTTTTTACCAAAATTTCTTTGGCCCTAGCCGACAGTTTCAGCAGCTGTCTCTCTTCTCTCAGCCGAAATGACTCCTCATCCTTTTGACGTTGGCTCCTGAACTGAGATACGGCCACTTCCATAGCCGGATACAAATTGGCGGGATTTACAGGTTTTACCAAATAGGCGAATACACCCGACTTAGCCGCTTCATCTACAATATCCGGCTGACTATAGGCAGTCAGTAAGATAACGGGAGCCAATTTTTCACCATGAATCAACTTTGCAGTATGAATTCCGTCAAGCCGCGGCATCTTTACATCCAGAAAAACCAAATCGGGTCGTTCTCTGCGCACCGCTTCCAACGCCTGCACTCCGTCAGCCGCTTCCGCAACGACGACATGCCCTCTTTCTTCCAGCATTTCTTTCAAATCCATGCAAATAAGGGCTTCATCATCGGCAATGACTATGCGATAAGACATTTTCATCACTCCTCTATGTAAGGAAAAGCTACGGTCGCCGTTGTCCCGCACGGTTGATTGGCGCAGATAGAAAAACTGCCGTGTAAATCTTTTTCCGCCACAGTTTTCACGATTTCCAGACCCAAGCGTTTTTTACCGTCTATTCCGGGTTCCATACCTTTCCCTGTATCCGTAACGACAAGTATACACTGCCCGTTTCGCTTCTTGACGGAAAGATAAATATCACCGCAACCGTCGTCTGAAAATCCGTGTAACACGGAATTGGTAAGCAGTTCATTTAAAATCAAAGCCGCCGACACGCCTACGCCTGATGACACAAAAATTGATTCACCGTTAAAGTGTGTCCTTATTCGTTCTCGAATTTCCGTGAGACTGGAAACGGTCAATCCCAATAAGCTCTCCCCTAACTTAGCCAAATCTATTCGTTCTTCTTCCCCGTATGCCAACGTATCGTGAACCAACGCAATACCGAGGATACGATTTAAAGCTTCCTGCAATGCGTTCCGTGCTTCTTCATGCTCGACACGCCGCATTTGCATGCGTAAAATACCGGCAACGGTTTGCAAATTATTTTTCACACGATGATGAATTTCTTTAATAACCGAATGCTTTACTTGCAGTTCTTCTTCTTTTCTTCTTATTTCCGTCCGTTCCGTTAAGACGAGAACCAGCTGAAAGAGTTTTCCGCCTCGCACAAGAGGAATAGCCCTTAAAGTCAACGACGATTCGGGGCTGTTAATCTCTTCCGTCGTTCCCTGCCGTGTTACCAGGGCGTGGCGTGCAGCACTTAGATCAGCAAAATCCGTAAAAACGCTTTCTCCCTTAAGCGGCGACGTACGCCCCCGTAATCTCATGATTTTTTCCGCCGTGTCATCGGCATAAATAATCCGTCCGCCTTTATCCACAATGATGACTCCGTCCTGAACGGACAGGCGACCGTATAATCCCGCTTCATCGGCCGAAGCGGGCACTTGTAAGATACTGAAAGCCGTTTCCGTCAACAGCCGTTTATCGGCCGCCACCTCCCCCGTAAAAGACAGTACGGCAATGACCTTGCCGCCGTTATCGACAAAAGGATAGACCGTCATAGATTCCGTACGACCGTAATCCACTTCCTTGTGTGCTGTCAAACTTCGCCTTTGCGTAAACACATCGGCAATAACCGGCTCATCCCCGCAAGCTACGATAGCACCGACCGATGTATCCGCCTTACCTTCCGCTGCAAATAAGGGTTTACGCACAGCTGCCGACACGAGAAACCCCTCTTTGGATGACGGTACGAAAAGAGCCAACCTTCGTTGCGCCAAATCGGCGGCAAACTGAAGGAAAGGCTCACTTTTTTCCAGAATATGAATTTGTACGTCCGATAAGTGACTGTCACTATGACAGATATCCGCTATAGTAGGCATACGTTCCTATGTCTCCGTTCCCGTTAGAGACAATGCCGGTTTCGCATTCAAAGTCATATCTGCGAAACGGCCGTCTTGAGCCATGTAATAAGCACGACAGCCGATCATAGCCCCGTTATCCGTGCATAAAATCGGCTCAGGCTTATAAAAAGTATATCCTTTTTCTTTACACGCCGTTTCCATAGCCTGTGTCAAGCCGTGATTAGCCGCTACGCCGCCGGCCAGGACGACGGTACGAAGCCCCGATAATTCCGCCGCATTGACAGTCTTTTCAACGAGTGTTTCTACAACCGTCTTTTGAAACGACGCCGCAACATCCTCGGGACTATACGTTTCACCGCGCTGCTCCTGTGTGTGCAAATAATTGAGTACTGCCGACTTCAAGCCGCTGAAGCTGAATTCAAAGTTGTTTCTCTCATGCAAGGCCTTAGGAAAAACAACGGCATCGGCATTTCCGAGGGCTGCCAGTTTATCAATTTGCGGACCTCCCGGATAGGGATACCCCATGACGCGGGCTATCTTATCAAAAGCCTCTCCTGCAGCATCATCCCGAGTCTGTCCCATGAGTTCAAATCGATTATAGCCCAGCACCTTTACAAGCTGAGTATGGCCGCCCGACACGACAAGAGCCAAAAAGGGCGGTTCCAATTCTGTATGACTGAGAAAGTTGGCAAATATATGCCCTTCCATATGATTAACCCCTACCAAGGGTTTATCGGCGGCAAAGCTCAAGGCCTTAGCCGTAGCCACCCCGACTAAAAGGGCCCCTACCAGACCGGGCCCGTAGGTTACTCCGATATGGTCGACATCATTCAACGTGATTTCAGCCTCTTCCAACGCTTCTTTTACAACAGGCATAACATATTCAATGTGCTGTCGTGAAGCGATTTCCGGCACGACGCCGCCGAACTTACGATGAATCGGTACTTGCGTAGATATAATATTGGATAAAATCCGACGGCCGTCTTCAATGACAGCCACGGAGGTTTCATCACAACTCGTTTCCAAAGCTAATGTATACATTATCTCTATCCTTCATCAGCGTACCCAAGGGTAGGCTTCTTTTTTACAATCCATAACATAGGCATCTTCTACGGGGTCGGAATAATAATGCTTTCGTACACTTAATACCTCGTAGCCCAATTTTCGATATAAGTGAATGGCGCCCTGATTGGAAATGCGCACTTCCAAAAATATTTCAGTACAACCTGCTTCCCATGCGGCTTCCATCAAAACACGCACCAGCAATTCGCCGTACCCTTGGTGACGAAATTCCTTGCGCAAGGCAATATTGGTAATCTGCCCTTCATCAAGAACCTGCCACAACCCGGCATACCCGACGATCGTACCGTCTTCTTGCTCCAGTACATAGTAAAGAGCCCGTTCGGACTCCAATTCCCGTTGCACAGCCGGTAACGACCAGGGAATGGAAAAAGAATCCTGTTCCACTTCAAAAATTCCCTTGTCGTCGGTCCGTACGGCTTTACGAACAATTACGGACATATTGGATCACCGTGCCGTTTCTCCCAGAGAACTTCCGCCTCACTGCGCCGCTTATAAGCCGGTGTCAAGGTCATACAATCATCCGTATCGCCCTTGTCAAAACGTTCCTGTGCCGCTACTGCCAAAGCTCCGGCTCTGGGAATAATTTGGTGCGGTCGAGCAAGCAAACACTTGTCTCCGCCGGATGCAATCAAATCGGCAAACTTAGAGGCTCCGTCACCGCAAAACACAACCTTTTGATTTCCTTCAGATACGCGGTTAATAACATCCGCTGCCGCCATAACCGTAACGGCTTCATCTTCATACAGCTTGCCCTGCCGCCACGAGTACACGGATACATATACATTCCCCTTCTGTGCGTCAATAAGCGGACATACGGCATAAGCCGAATCAACAAAATTCCACGCCAGGCTACGCGGCGTTTCAACCCCCACAAGGGGTACCTTCCAAGCAAAAGCCAGTCCCTTGGCCGTAGCCAGACCGATGCGTAAACCCGTAAAAGACCCGGGCCCGACGGATACGGCTACTCCGTCAACATCCTTCTTACTGACAGCCGCCTTGGTAAGCATATCCGCAATATGCGGCATAAGCTGTTCCGAATGAGTTAATCGTGCCTGAACGGTTACTTCCGCCTTTAATACGCCTTCGTGCAAAAGTGCGACACTTGAAACGAGACAAGATGTCTCAATGGCCAAGAGCATATCCTTCTACCTCTTTCAATAAATCTTTCCAACGGGATTCATCCGCTTCTACCGTAATCTCCCGCTGAGTATCACCTGTTTTTTTGATGGTAATCACTGCCGCATCATCAGGAAGTCGATGAGGAAACTTCTCCGACCATTCTACAAAAGAAATCCCCGTCTCCCAATATTCTTCCGGATCGATAGAATCCAGCTCATATTCTTCTTCAAGACGATAGAAATCGAAATGATGCAAAGGAGGTACATGGTCATATACATTCATAAGAGAAAAGGTGGGGCTGACAACGGGTGAAGTAATTCCCATTTGCTTAGCCGCTCCTTGGACCAAATGCGTCTTGCCGGCCCCCAAATCCCCCTTAAGAGCGATGACATCCCCTTGTTTTAAAACCTTGCCCACACATTCGCCGAAGGCTATAGTTTCGGCTTCACTACGGGTATATAGAGTAATCACCTTATTCGCCTCCGCTGAAATGATTCCATCCCGACGGTGCCAATACTTGCGTATGGTGTCCGTCTTTCAAATATACTTTACCGCCCCCCGCTTGAACCCTTCCGATTGCCGTAAGAGCGGAAAACTCCTCTTTCAGTAAATAAAAATCGTCGGGTGCCATAGTCAGCACGAGCTCATAATCTTCACCGCCCGCAAGAGCGTAGGCATACGGATCCTTTCCCGACACTTCACACCATCGGCGGAGTTCATCAGACAGGGGGATTTGCAACTTGTCCAGTATCAGATCTACATGACTGGCCGCTGCAATTTCATTGCTTTCACTGGCTAAGCCGTCGCTAATATCATTTAAACTGTGACACCCGTATTTTACGGCCAATCGCCCCAGTTCTACTTGCGGCACGGGCATAGCATGCGCCTTTTTCAGTGCCGCATAGCCTGCCTCTCCTGCCAAGAGGACATCCAACCCGGCTCCCGAATTCCCCAACGTATGGGAAACAGCCACAATATCACCCGGTACGGCGCCGCTTCGTAAGACGGCTTTGCCCGCCTCAATTTCACCGAAAGCCGCCACCGTAAGCACGGCCCCTTCAGATGACACGACCGTATCTCCACCGAGAATATTAACACCGTAATGACGGCAAATATCCTTCATCCCCCTATACAATTCATCCGTTTGCGCCGCATCCATCTGCGGTGTCAGAGCCACGGACAGAACCAGGTGTGTCGGTTCGGCACCCATGGCCGCAATATCGCTCAAATTGGACGCCACGGCCTTATATCCCGCTTCGTACCAGGTAGCCGTCTTACCGATAATAAAATGTCGACCTTCAATCATCGTATCTATAACGGCCACTTGTTCCTTGCCTTCCGTTGTCTTATATACGGCCCCGTCATCGCCTATACCGACAACGACTGATGCGGGATTTACAATCGTGTCTTTTTTTATTCTGTCTATAAACCCGAACTCTCCTATGTCCGACAACTTCATACTTTCCACCGTCCTTATGCCATATGCGGTCTATTTACTCATCATTTTATTGTAAAATAAGACGCCTTGCTTGTACAGACATAGACGTCTTACCTATTTTCCGAACGGATATAGTCATAAGCTATCCGTTCTCCGCCTCTTACAGTTATGATTCCGCACCGTTTAAACCCGAACGACTCTATGACCTTTTGCATAGGAAGATTGTTCTTATGCGTATCAATCCGCAAATAAGGCTTCCGGTCTGAACAATAGGTAAGACAGGCCCGACCGGCTCCCTTTACAGTCCCGTCCGAAGCTAAGCGATGAACCTTTCCTTTTTCTTCCAATACATAAGCTTGGCCATCGGTAATATTTTTCACCAAAAGTTCTCGGCCGGGGTAAGAAGGCTCCCATTGGTCAGGATTTCCCGTAGTAATCATAAACTTCCTGGCCCTTGCATATATCTGTTCCATAGATACCAAGTCTACAATAACTGCACGTCTGATTTCCACTATTATCGCCCGCTTTCATCCACATGAGTGTACCACAAAGCATCGTCTCGAACAAACATCACGGCCATAACAAAAAGTCGCATCCATAAATGATGCGACTTTCGTTATTTTCTATATTATTGCTACAACAGAAATTCCAGATTTCGTCTATTTTAAAAGACGTGCGGCACAATTATAAACCAATTCATATACACTCATTTGCATGGCAGCAACATTAGCCAACTCCAGGGCTTCCGCCTGTTTTTTTGTACCCGTTGTATACGGATAAATGCCGAACATAAAAGGAAAAAAAGCATAAGCAAAAGCTTCCGCTTCGGCAATCCCCATGTAGGGGACATATCGGGCCAAACAGCTGCACACAGCCTTTCTGGCCGCCATACAGACGCTTTTAAACTCGGCCAAGCAACGAACGTCGCTATGCTCTTCCATATCGAATTGATTCATGGCTAAAAGTTTCAATAAAATCGGTCTTGTTGAAAGAGATTCAGCCAACATGCCGGCAAAACCGGACGCTGTCTTTTCGGCCGATGTCGGTTTTACCGCTTCCAGATAACGAATCCACGCTTCGTATTCGCGCTGTAATAAGGCCAGAAAAATATCTTCTCTCGTGCTGAAATAATTGTATATGGAAGGCCTCGTAAAAGATGTATACTTGGAAATTTCCTTAATTGTTACCTCTTTGAAGCTCATTACCTCATATAGCTTCTCACATGCATTAATAATTTCTTCCCTACGCGCCCGTGTTAACTCCGGAGATCCCTTCGGCATTTTGACTCCTTTCCGACAAGCCGCTTGCATCACTTGTCTTTCCGTTTTTTCTGCATCTCGGCCTTAATATGATTAAATTAGATTTTAATATTTCTATTTAGTAATAGTATAGTATGGCGGTCTACATAAATCAAACGTTTAAGTTCCTCCATAACCAACGGGCATTAAATAAAAAACAGATAGAAGCCATAGTCATATATGGCTTCTATCTGTTCCGGTCGACTTCATTCATATTTTCTTTGTAAAAATTGTTGCGTTATCAAGGCCGTTCCCATAGCCAGAGCCATAGGATAAAAAAGTTCAGTTGAAAATCGAGATATTTCCAACATAAATACGCAGGCTGTCAGAGGCATTTTCTGTGCCAATCCTAAAAATACGACAGCTCCTACAAAGGCTGCAAAAGACAAAGATACGGGACTGATACAAACACTCCACAAAGCAGCTAAGACAAGGGCCGACGTACTTCCCAGCATCATAGACGGCGTAATGCGTCCACCGTAGGCACCTGCCGTAAGAGCTGCCAACACGGCCAACCACTTCGTCAGGAACAACCCTGCTGCATAGGTCCAATCGATGGCATCCGTAAAGGTCAATTCATTGCCTGCCTTGCCGTTACCTAAAATTTCAGGAAAATACACGGCCATGAGGCCGATAAAGGCAAAGGCGATTATAGCAACAACCGCCATTTTCGGACTTTTTCTGTCAAACTTCGGTAAAGCGGTTACGGTCTGATTAAAGAACCGAACAGTTACAGCCGTAAAGATTCCCAAGATAACGGCAAAAGTTTGGTAACTTCCCGTTACATCCGGCATAGGTAAGGCATATTGAACCGCATCTCCTACGACAAAGCGTACAATACCTGCCGCCAATCCGCACGATAACAAGGCCGTACCGACAGCCTTTACATTGCAAGTCATAACGAGAGTTTCCAAAATGAATACGGCAGCCGACAAAGGGGCATTATATACGGCGGCCAAACCGGCTCCGGCGGCACAGGCAATAATCAAGGACCGATTCTCCCACGTTAGATTGCAGTGCTTTACAAGCGCACTTATAATACCCGCACTGGCTTCCCGCGGGGCTACTTCTCGTCCCAGCGGTGAGCCGGCACCGACGGTAATAATTTGTAAGGTCGCATGAATCAGAGTCGTCACTAACGGCATGGGCTTCTTCTCATCTTGAACAGCCGTTTTAATATCCACCAGCGGTGAGCAGTATCGATGAATAAGTACCCACCCTATGCCGACAACCAGACCGCATCCGAAGAGAGCCGCCAGTCTGTGTTCGGGAGACACTCGCGCCACGGCCTGTCCGAAATCCAACCCGTCAGCCGCAGAATAGGCATATACAAGATGCTGTACAAAATGCATTAAATAAATATAAAAAGAACCGATGACTCCCGCTACAAGACCGGTAATCAGAACCAAAAACACTACTTTTCTGTCTTTCATGATCTCACCTTACGTGTTCGTACAATAAAAACCTTTTACTCCCTCGTCGTCCTTGCCGCTTCGCGACACGCAACCCTCGCAACCCTCGCGAGAGTATGGACTCAATACGCGGTAGGTTGCGGTCGTCCTTGCCACTTCGCGACCCGCACTCCTCGCAACCCTCGCGGGGGTATGGACTCAATACGCGGTAGGTTGCGGTC
>ERZ1106944.38-NODE-38-length-121552-cov-8.089533_pt1 | contig 121552 bp, 122 predicted proteins | sample MGYA00403672_ERZ1106944 | MGnify/ENA primary metagenome ERZ1106944 (study PRJEB35170, sample SAMEA104062454) | human gut metagenome | biome: human gut; feature: human-associated habitat; material: faeces | place: Denmark | collected 2012-10-16 ...
TACCGTGACCGCCGCCGCTCACATCCAGCTCGCCGTCCTGGTTCACCACCGCGTTGTTACCCGCGATTTCAGTTCCGGTGGCGCCTTTGCCGTCGACGATGGTTTTTCCAGTGTTGTTTACTGTGGTATTGTCGCCCGTAATAACGAGCTCACCGTTGTGATTATATTGCCACTTCGTTGCACCATCTGCGCTCATCCCTTCAAGGGCAACCGTGTTATTCGTTTCATCAATCTGCCAAAGATTAATAGTCGCCTTACGCCCATTGCTATCTTGCAGAGAAATAGTCCCATCAGCATTCTCGGTATAACTGAAAACTGAATCGCGAATAGTTAACGTTTTTGCTGTTTTATCCAGGGTAACGTCATTATTAAACGCAATCGGTTTGGGAGGTGCAGGAGTATCATCCGGACCGTCGTCCGGTATTATCTCATCTCCGCCAGGAGTTGGAGGAACTGGAGTGTCGTCTGAATCATCATCAGGTGGAGTTGGTGGAAGTGGAGAATTATTGCGATGATGATCATCATCGTCGTTTAGTTCCACTATGGCTAAGGTTGTGATTAACGCAGTAGCAGCACCTGTGACAAGCCATGGCATCAGGTTCTGTTCGACTACAGAGGAGCATTCAGAGGGTAAGCGTTTAAGCTCTTCTGGACTGAGTTTTCCAGGATCTGCTGGACAAGTCACATTGGTATTTTTCTTTTCACCTGTGGTGGTTTCTATTTCTGTAATATCTGCCGCCCAACCCTGACCACTCAGAGCTAATGCAATACAGGCCGACAATAGAGTTTTCCTTTGCATAATAAATCCTTCTGGCGAATATAAAGAAGGTCGGATACCCTGACCCGACCAATTGATTATTTAAAACATAGAGGACGTCCAATATTGCCAGTAGATTGTTACCTAATCAAACATATTCTCTGACAATCTGGATTTATAATACAGAGAAATAAATAAACCCGCGAAACATACAAATTATGTATATTATATAAATTATAAATTCAAATGCATCACATAGATATTTATTTAATGAAAAAACGGTATAAACCAATACTCGAACAAATAAAGCAGAGCCGAAACATAATTCAGCCTTATAATTAAAAGAGCAAAATGTTTCCGGAAAATAGATTAATCGCCTTCTCCTGTAGCGTTATCCCGATATTGCGGTTTTGCTATTAAAATTTTCGCATCCATTTACCGTTTATCCCTTGTACATATTCCCCGGGTTTGGCCCGTTCTACGAGCTTTTGCCCGGCGAGTTTCGCGATATCATCCACCGACACATTATTTTGCTTTGCCAGTTGTTGATAGCTCGCTTTACGTTCGGCATTGATGTCAGTTACTAATTTCTCAGTTTCAGCATCTGTTTTCAGCGCAACCAGATAACCATAAAATGTTTCCCCTACCCGCCCCTGAGTTCTGGCTTCATCCAGAGTCAATGCCATTACATTGCTGCTTACCAAGCCAACAAGAAATGCACAAAGAAGTAATGTTCTTTTCATCATCACCTCAAAAAAGATCGCTACGGGTCTCAAGCAGCTCTTCGACATCTTTGTCTGCCTTGATGATGATCTCATGCTCAATTTTAACGTTCATATTGATAGTGATCGGTTCCTTAGGTGCAGCGACTTCAATGCGAGGCGTACAGCCAACCAGCATAAAAGATGACGTCAACGCAGCCAGTAAAATTTTCATTGTTTATCCTCACACTCTTTTCCTTGCGGACAGTCATTTCCCGGCAGACGCGCGTTCTGCTCCAGCCATGCCTGGAGATTATCGCCAAAGCGTAAACTGCGCCACAGCGTAAAAATATTCTCTTCATGATGGTAATTAAGATTTACCGTACCGCTTTTACCATCAACGCGACTGGTACCTGTAATGTTGGCCTGCATGGTTAATAAACCGAGATTATTTAAATTAATTCTTGTCGATGAACGGCTAATTTCCATATAGCGCAACCAGTTAATTGCTGAACCCGCGGTCATATTGTCTTTCACCACCGCATCTGCGGTGTCTTTATCCAGCCGCAAGGTCATCGGCCCGCTATTAGCCAGCCAGCCGTCTTTCACTATCCATTTTTCGTTGTTTAGCCATAACGGCAATGCACCACTAAATGCCCCGGACATGGCGAATTGTTTCGGATTGACGGCGCTAACCAGTTCGCTGGAGGAAAGATTATTCAGCCGCAACAGCGCCGGGTCATGTTGCGGCATACGTAATTGTTTCATCAGCACGTTACCGCCTAACACATCGACGCTAACATCAGTCAACAGCAATGGTTCTTCTTCAGTCCACGGATAACGACCTTGCAAATCAGCCGTAATATTTTTCGCTGTCACCAGATTAATCACTTCGGCAATTCGCAACGTAACGGGACCGCGAGTCCCCAGATGCCAGGCTCCATCGGCAAAACGGAAAGGCAGGACAAAATCGATACCGTTAACCTGATTATCTGGCATCCAGGCACTACCGCCTTTCAACACGCCGTGCCCTCCCGCGCGGAATCCTTGTTCGGGCGCTGCTGAAAATGCGACCTGAGCATACAGTTCACCATCGCGTAAGTTCATCTTCCAGTCGGGTGGCACCAACGGCTGGAATACAGTCAGTGATTGTTTAGGCCACCAGGCGTTACCGCGCAGACGAATACCGTCCCAGCGACCATTTACCCGAACCGGGCCAATCTCACCAGCATGTAAATCGCCTTTAAAGAGGAAATACGTCGGATCGCGCCCATCGACACTAAATTTTAAGGTTGATGGCGGTAACACACTGCCGCCAGTGAACAGCGTTTGCCCGGCGTCCAGTGACAGAGCGCCGCTGAAGGAGGGATGCTGTGCGTCACGTCCCCAGACGACGGGCTTGTCGAGAATTAATCTCGGCTTTACTACCGTCATCGTACCGTATTGTAACTGGTCGAAACCGGTGGAGAGATCGGTCAGCGTAATCGTGCTGTCATGCCACTCACCTTTTCCTGCGACATCCCAGGTGGCATTCATCGGTGTAAAACTCCCTTTTCCCCAGTAGCGCCACTGCCAGCGGCCAGCGTCAGGGAGAAAATCATTCGCCAGCCCATCCATATGCAGCACGAAATCGCCCAGTTCATTTTCATGCGCCTGCAAAATGGCCTGCAAACGTCCGTCAACACCACGTTGGGTGACTTTTACACCCGCTAAAGGCCAGCGGATTTCATCGATGTCCAGCGAATCGATGACTCTTCCCTTCGAACGTAATAACGCGCCTGACTCAAAGGTCAGCGTTGGGTCAGACAGACTTCCGCTTAGCTGCGCAGGTAAACGGGCATATAAAATGAGGTCCGCCTGTTTCGCTTCACCGGTCAGCTGCAGAGGCAGCTGGCTGTTATCCATGCTTAATTTTCCTGGGCCAAAATTTAACACCGCGTTGCCTTTACCCGCTTGCCCCTGGGTCAGCACACTCAGTCGCCCGCTGACCAGAGCGTTCTCGAGCCCTGCCTGCCAGTTGTCGACTTTGACACCTAGTCGGCCACTCAAAGGAAAACCTGCATACGACCAGCTCCAGCGACCATCGCTTACGGTCAATTGTTGACGAGTAATTTGCCACGGCAAATCGAGCAACGGATCGCCGTTATCCCGTGCCAGCACAATCAATTGCCCGCTATTTTCCTGCCAGTCCAGCTCGGCATCCACCAGTGACGGTTCCTGCGGCAAGTTTAACGTCGCAGTAGCATGACCACTTACCGGAAGTCCATCCGGCACGAGCGGCATAGTAAATTCCCCCACCAGTTTTACCGGCGGCTGATTTTCAAACGCGGCGACATCCAGTTCGCTGACTGTAAGTTGTTGCCCTTTCAGCTGGCCTTGAAATTTAACTTTTTCGCCCTGATAACGCAGTTGCTGGATATCGGAGGTTAATGCGAGAGAGAGTTTTCCCTGCCATTCCTGCCAGGGAGAAAAAATCAGTTTATCGATATTGATCCAGGTGTTAGGCAGCATGGACTGCCACTGCGCGAGGGTTTTTGGAGCGGCTGGCGATTGCTCCGTCTGCGGCAATTTCGCCAGACAAGCAGAATCAAGTTCTACCGTGCCGACGCTCAATAACCAGCGGCTGGGATGTGAAAGGCTGGCGTTGGTGATATGCGCAAGCTGACAATCTCCCACCAGATAACGGAGATCGGGGATGATTAAACCTTTACGCGTAATGCGTGGGCTTTCATCTAATGCAATACGTGTCCCGAGCGGTAGCCAGATGCCCGCCAGCGTGGGAACCCACAGCCCGAGCGTCATCAGCAGCGTCAACGGCACAAGAATAATCAGTAATAACAGCGCGAGAACGGCTTTATATTTACCCAGCATGGGTAGTTAATATCCTGATTTAGCGAAAAATTAAGCATTCAATACGGGTATTGTGGCATGTTTAACCGTTCAGTTGAAGGTTGCGCCTACACTAAGCATAGTTGTTGATGAATTTTTCAATATCGCCATATCTTTCAATTATATTTGAAATTTTGTAAAATATTTTTAGTAGCTTAAATGTGATTCAACATCACTGGAGAAAGTCTTATGAAACTCGCCGTTTATAGCACAAAACAGTACGACAAGAAGTACCTGCAACAGGTGAACGAGTCCTTTGGCTTTGAGCTGGAATTTTTTGACTTTCTGCTGACGGAAAAAACCGCTAAAACTGCCAATGGCTGCGAAGCGGTATGTATTTTCGTAAACGATGACGGCAGCCGCCCGGTGCTGGAAGAGCTGAAAAAGCACGGCGTTAAATATATCGCCTTGCGCTGTGCCGGTTTCAATAACGTCGACCTTGACGCGGCAAAAGAACTGGGGCTCAAAGTAGTCCGTGTTCCAGCCTATGATCCAGAGGCCGTTGCTGAACACGCCATCGGTATGATGATGACGCTGAACCGCCGTATTCACCGCGCGTATCAGCGTACCCGTGACGCTAACTTCTCTCTGGAAGGTCTGACCGGCTTTACTATGTATGGCAAAACGGCAGGCGTTATCGGTACCGGTAAAATCGGTGTGGCGATGCTGCGCATTCTGAAAGGTTTTGGTATGCGTCTGCTGGCGTTCGATCCGTATCCAAGTGCGGCGGCGCTGGAACTCGGTGTGGAGTATGTTGATCTGCCAACCCTGTTCTCTGAATCAGACGTTATCTCTCTGCACTGCCCGCTGACACCGGAAAACTACCATCTGTTGAACGAAGCCGCCTTCGATCAGATGAAAAATGGCGTGATGATCGTCAATACCAGTCGCGGTGCATTGATTGATTCTCAGGCGGCAATTGAAGCGCTGAAAAATCAGAAAATTGGTTCGTTGGGTATGGACGTGTATGAGAACGAACGCGATCTGTTCTTTGAAGATAAATCCAACGACGTGATCCAGGATGACGTATTCCGTCGCTTGTCTGCCTGCCACAACGTGCTGTTTACCGGGCACCAGGCATTCCTGACAGCAGAAGCTCTGACCAGTATTTCTCAGACTACGCTGCAAAACTTAAGCAATCTGGAAAAAGGCGAAACCTGCCCGAACGAACTGGTTTAATCTTGCCGCTCCCCTGCATTCCAGGGGAGCTTATTCAGATAATCCCCAAAGACCTTTCATCCTCTATTCTTAAAATAGTCCTGAATCAGAAACAGTAATTGAGAACCACAATGAAGAAAGTAGCCGCGCTTGTTGCGCTAAGCCTGCTGATGGCGGGATGTGTAAGTAGTGACAAAATTGCTGTAACGCCAGAACAGCTACAGCATCATCGCTTTGTGCTGGAAAGCGTAAACGGTAAGCCCGTGACCAGCGATAAAAATCCGCCAGAAATCAGCTTTGGTGAAAAGATGATGATTTCCGGCAGCATGTGTAACCGCTTTAGCGGTGAAGGCAAACTGTCTAATGGTGAACTGACCGCCAAAGGGCTGGCAATGACCCGTATGATGTGCGTTAACCCGCAGCTTAATGAACTCGATAACACCATTAGCGAAATGCTGAAAGAAGGTGCACAAGTGGATCTGACCGCGAACCAGTTAACGCTGGCGACCGCGAAACAGACATTAACTTATAAGCTGGCGGATTTAATGAATTAATAGCTGCCACAGCTCCCGGCGGCAAGTGACTGTTCGCTACAGCGTTTGCCGTTGGGTAATGCACACATCCCAATCGCCGTACCATCCAGTTGGCGGGCAACAGAAAGCGAACCGCCGATCATTGCACAATTTGCTTCTCCACTACTGGACATCGACGCTTTTAAACCTGGCGCTACGTGCGCCGCAGTCGCCTGCTGAACAGGTTCACTACTACACGCCGACAACAATAAAGCGGCACACCCTACCCAAAACGCTGCTCGCATCTTTTCTTCCTCTGATCTTCAAGCCAAACGACACCGCCATAAATAATAGGCAGCACAGAGGGCGACGTCGAGAGCTGTCCTGCGCGTTGCCCCGCATTTTTACTTTTTTATGGCTATTTTTTTGCCCTCTGTTTGATCAAAACATTCATTACGCTGATGTGGGGGACACAAAAGCGAAAATGCAGAAGAAAGCCATTTGCTAAAATTGAACGATTACTACTGGGCGCGCAGCAATTTCGTGCGCCCCTCATTTGCGCAATGTAAGGGTGTCATATGATTACTATTGACGGTAATGGCGCGGTTGCTTCGGTGGCGTTTCGCACCAGTGAAGTTATCGCCATCTACCCTATTACCCCCAGTTCCACGATGGCAGAACAGGCTGATGCATGGGCCGGAAACGGCTTGAAAAACGTTTGGGGAGACACACCACGCGTGGTTGAAATGCAGTCGGAAGCGGGTGCTATCGCTACCGTGCATGGTGCTTTGCAAACTGGTGCCCTCTCAACATCGTTTACGTCATCGCAGGGTTTGCTGCTGATGATCCCGACGCTGTACAAACTGGCAGGCGAACTCACACCGTTTGTCCTGCATGTTGCGGCACGTACCGTTGCCACACATGCACTCTCTATTTTTGGCGATCATTCCGACGTTATGGCGGTGCGCCAAACGGGTTGCGCGATGTTGTGTGCAGCAAACGTCCAGGAAGCGCAAGACTTTGCTCTCATTTCGCACATTGCGACACTGAAAAGCCGCGTGCCATTTATTCATTTCTTTGATGGTTTCCGCACATCCCACGAAATCAATAAAATTGTCCCGCTGGCCGATGACACGATTCTTGAACTGATGCCGCAGGCAGAAATTGATGCTCATCGCGCCCGGGCACTCAACCCGGAACATCCGGTGATCCGCGGTACGTCCGCCAATCCTGACACTTATTTCCAGTCTCGCGAAGCCACCAACCCATGGTACAACGCGGTCTATGACCATGTTGAACAGGCGATGAATGATTTCGCTGCCGCGACAGGTCGTCAGTATCAGCCGTTTGAGTATTACGGGCATCCGCAAGCGGAACGGGTGATTATCCTGATGGGCTCTGCCATTGGCACCAGTGAAGAAGTGGTTGATGAATTGCTGACCCGTGGCGAAAAAGTCGGCGTATTGAAAGTTCGCTTGTACCGCCCCTTCTCCGCCAAACACTTGCTGCAAGCTCTGCCGGGATCCGTGCGCAACGTGGCGGTACTGGACAGAACCAAAGAGCCTGGTGCCCAGGCAGAACCGCTCTATCTGGATGTGATGACCGCACTGGCAGAAGCCTTTAATAATGGCGAGCGTGAAACCCTGCCCCGTGTCATTGGTGGGCGCTATGGTCTTTCATCCAAAGAATTTGGCCCGGACTGTGTACTGGCGGTATTTGCCGAGCTCAACGCGGCTAAACCGAAAGCGCGCTTTACGGTTGGTATTTACGATGATGTAACCAATCTGTCACTGCCGTTGCCGGAAAACACCCTACCAAACTCGGCGAAACTGGAAGCCTTGTTTTATGGCCTTGGTAGTGATGGCAGCGTTTCCGCGACCAAAAACAATATCAAGATTATCGGAAATTCCACGCCGTGGTACGCACAGGGCTATTTTGTTTACGACTCCAAAAAGGCGGGCGGCCTGACGGTTTCTCACCTTCGCGTGAGCGAACAGCCGATTCGTTCCGCTTATCTCATTTCCCAGGCTGATTTTGTTGGCTGCCACCAGTTGCAGTTTATCGATAAATATCAGATGGCTGAGCGTTTAAAACCTGGCGGCATTTTCCTGCTCAACACGCCGTACAGCGCAGCTGAAGTGTGGTCGCGCTTGCCGCAGGAAGTTCAGGCCGTGCTAAACCAGAAAAAAGCGCGCTTCTATGTGATTAACGCGGCGAAAATCGCCCGTGAATGTGGCCTGGCGGCCCGTATTAATACCGTCATGCAGATGGCTTTTTTCCATCTGACGCAAATTCTGCCTGGCGATAGTGCCCTCGCAGAATTGCAGGGTGCGATTGCCAAAAGTTACAGTAGCAAAGGCCAGGATCTGGTGGAACGCAACTGGCAGGCTCTGGCGCTGGCGCGTGAATCCGTAGAAGAAGTTCCACTGCAGCCAGTTAATCCGCATAGCGCCAATCGACCGCCCGTGGTTTCCGATGCCGCTCCTGATTTCGTGAAAACCGTAACCGCTGCGATGCTCGCCGGGCTTGGCGACGCCCTCCCCGTTTCAGCGCTGCCGCCAGACGGCACCTGGCCGATGGGCACCACGCGCTGGGAAAAACGCAATATCGCCGAAGAGATCCCCATCTGGAAAGAGGAACTCTGTACCCAATGTAACCACTGTGTCGCCGCTTGCCCACACTCAGCTATTCGCGCAAAAGTGGTACCGCCTGAAGCGATGGAAAACGCCCCTGCCAGCCTGCATTCGCTGGATGTGAAATCGCGTGATATGCGCGGGCAGAAATATGTCTTGCAGGTGGCTCCGGAAGATTGCACCGGTTGTAACCTGTGCGTCGAAGTTTGCCCGGCGAAAGACCGTCAGAATCCAGAGATTAAAGCCATCAATATGATGTCGCGCCTGGAACATGTCGAAGAAGAGAAAATCAATTACGATTTCTTCCTCAACCTGCCGGAAATCGACCGTAGCAAACTGGAACGTATTGATATTCGTACATCGCAGCTGATTACACCGCTGTTTGAATATTCAGGTGCTTGCTCCGGTTGTGGCGAGACGCCGTATATTAAATTGCTGACTCAGCTCTATGGCGACCGGATGTTGATCGCTAATGCCACTGGCTGTTCTTCAATATACGGCGGTAACCTGCCTTCAACACCATATACCACCGATGCCAATGGTCGTGGACCGGCATGGGCGAACTCGCTGTTTGAAGATAACGCCGAATTTGGCCTTGGTTTCCGCCTGACGGTCGATCAACACCGTGTCCGCGTGCTGCGTCTGCTCGATCAATTTGCCGATAAAATCCCGGCGGAATTACTGACTGCGTTGAAATCAGACGCCACGCCAGAGGTTCGTCGTGAACAGGTTGCAGCTTTACGCCAGCAACTCAACGATGTTGCCGAAGCACATGAACTGCTGCGTGACGCAGATGCACTGGTGGAAAAATCAATCTGGCTGATTGGTGGCGATGGCTGGGCTTACGATATCGGCTTTGGCGGTCTGGATCATGTATTGAGTTTGACGGAAAACGTCAACATTCTGGTGCTGGATACGCAATGCTATTCCAACACCGGTGGTCAGGCATCGAAAGCGACACCGCTGGGTGCAGTAACTAAGTTTGGCGAGCATGGCAAACGTAAAGCGCGTAAAGATCTTGGCGTCAGTATGATGATGTACGGTCATGTTTATGTGGCGCAGATTTCTCTCGGCGCGCAGCTGAACCAGACGGTGAAAGCGATTCAGGAAGCGGAAGCGTATCCGGGGCCATCGCTGATCATCGCTTATAGCCCGTGTGAAGAGCATGGTTACGATCTGGCACTCAGCCACGATCAGATGCGCCAACTCACTGCTACCGGCTTCTGGCCGTTATATCGCTTCGATCCTCGTCGTGCCGATGAAGGCAAACTGCCGCTGGCGCTGGATTCACGCCCGCCGTCAGAAGCACTGGAAGAAACGTTACTTCACGAGCAGCGTTTCCGTCGTCTGAATTCGCAGCAGCCAGAAGTGGCAGAACAGTTATGGAAAGATGCTGCAGCTGATTTGCAAAAGCGCTATGACTTCCTGGCACAAATGGCCGGAAAAGCGGAAAAAAGCAACACCGATTAAATGCTCTGGATAAGGATCATCCAATTCTAAAAAAAAGCCCGGACGACTGTTCGGGCTTGTCTTCTTTTGTGTTGGAAAATCAGTAGCAATGCAATGGCCCAACAGAAAATAAAATCTGTGACAATAAAGGCATATAACCCGCGCAGAATAACGTATAGAAAATTAAAAGTATAATTTTTATTTTGTATGTGTTATCTCCAATACATTCACCAGACTTATTATCATTTCTGAAGAATTATTTAATTAAGGTTTTACTTAAGGCGTAACAAATGATATTTATCGGCTAACTGAACTTCTCCTTTAGGATGTTTTCACTCCCCAAAATGGGGATGAAAGGCAAATAAAATAACTAAAGGATTTATTCAATGAAAAGCAAAGTACTGGCACTCTTAATTCCTGCCCTGCTCGCTGCAGGTGCTGCACATGCAGCCGAAGTTTATAATAAAGACGGCAACAAATTAGATCTGTATGGCAAAGTTGATGGCCTGCATTATTTTTCTGATAATTCAGCGAAAGATGGCGACCAGAGCTATGCTCGTCTGGGTTTTAAAGGCGAAACCCAAATTAACGATCAACTCACTGGCTACGGTCAATGGGAATACAATATTCAGGCAAACAACACCGAATCTTCAACAAACCAGTCATGGACCCGTCTGGCATTTGCCGGACTGAAATTTGCAGATTACGGTTCTTTCGATTACGGACGTAATTATGGCGTAATGTACGACATCGAAGGCTGGACTGATATGCTACCTGAATTTGGCGGTGACTCTTATACCAATGCAGACAACTTTATGACTGGTCGTGCCAATGGCGTCGCGACTTATCGTAATACTGATTTCTTCGGTCTGGTAAATGGTCTGAACTTCGCGGTGCAGTATCAAGGTAACAACGAAGGAGCCAGTAATGGTCAGGAAGGCACCAACAACGGACGTGATGTTCGCCATGAAAACGGTGACGGCTGGGGTCTTTCCACAACATATGATTTAGGCATGGGCTTTAGCGCTGGTGCGGCATACACCTCTTCTGACCGCACCAATGACCAGGTTAACCATACTGCGGCGGGTGGTGATAAAGCAGACGCGTGGACTGCTGGGCTAAAATACGATGCTAACAATATTTACCTGGCAACCATGTATTCAGAAACGCGTAACATGACCCCGTTTGGCGACAGCGATTATGCAGTTGCGAACAAAACCCAGAACTTTGAAGTTACTGCACAGTACCAGTTTGATTTTGGTCTGCGTCCGGCAGTCTCTTTCCTGATGTCTAAAGGCCGTGACCTGCACGCTGCCGGTGGTGCAGACAACCCAGCAGGTGTTGATGATAAAGATCTGGTTAAATACGCCGATGTTGGCGCGACTTACTATTTCAATAAAAACATGTCCACCTATGTTGACTATAAAATCAACCTGTTGGATGAAGATGACAGTTTCTACGCTGCCAACGGCATCTCTACCGATGATATTGTCGCTTTAGGTCTGGTTTATCAGTTCTAAATCCCCCTGCCCGCTGTTTTGGCGGGCTTTTTCTGCTTATTCTTCCTCCTTTGATCTAAATTAAAAATGTGAACTCCGTCATTACACAAAAAGTGTCATCTGGCGTTACACTTTATGCGGATACTAAAACAGGAGGTTTTATGAACAGAACGATTCTTGTCCCTATCGATATTTCCGATTCAGAATTAACTCAACGCGTGATTAGCCACGTTGAGGCAGAGGCAAAGATTGATGATGCAGAGGTTCATTTCCTGACGGTAATACCTTCGCTGCCCTACTATGCCTCTCTGGGTTTAGCCTATTCCGCAGAATTACCGGCAATGGATGACCTGAAAGCGGAAGCCAAATCGCAACTGGAAGAGATCATTAAAAAATTTAAACTGCCAACCGACAGAGTGCATGTCCATGTTGAAGAAGGCTCGCCCAAAGACCGCATTCTGGAATTGGCGAAGAAGATCCCCGCTCATATGATCATCATTGCTTCCCATCGACCGGATATCACCACTTATCTGCTCGGTTCTAACGCCGCAGCTGTAGTGCGTCACGCAGAGTGCTCCGTGCTGGTTGTGCGCTGACACTAACGCCCGCACATTGCTGCGGGCTTTTTGATTCATTTCGCAAATGTGCTGACATTTTCCCCTCTAATCATTACAATTTAAATTTATGAATTATGCATTGATAATCGCTATTATAATATCGTTCCCCTGTGCATTATTATCAGTTTTTCTGGTATTAAAAGACTGGGCGCTAATAGGAGATGCAATGAACCACGCAATGTTTCCTGACATAGTTCTATGCCTGGATTATAGGTATGCCGCTGGGAATTGGTGCATTTATTGTAGGACTGTCTTGTGCAATTGCAACTGGCTATCTGAAAGATAATAGCATCATAAAGAAAGATACCATTATAGGTATCGTTTTTTCAGGAATTTTTGTCTTGACTATCAACAGGCACAAGTCAGCGGATTACAGATATCATTATTACATTACGGTTTACTCTGCATGGTATCGCCTACCATTTTTGCCACATTAAAAGCAGTCGGAATTATTCTGTCTATATACTATTAATAGCTCCAGGGTCTATTGCTGTCCTCATCACGCATCGCTTTCATAAGGCATTACTTATCGCCGTAACGATATCAATAACAATATCAGGTGTATGGTTATTATATTTTCTCGACAGAGCCCCAGCGCCGACAATCGTCCTCTTATTTGCTGTAGCATTTCTTTTCGCGCTTATAATAATCAATTTTCGGAAATAATAATCTCAACAGTAGAATAAAGAGGCAAATCAATCATTACATATATAAGATGGTGCTAATATTGCACCGCCTTTAAATTGAACTTTATCCTTTCACCCTTACACAATTTAAGGAATGCAGATGACTATTTTATCAGCACCCAGCCTTTTTCCTGGTCATCGAAAAATTGAAAATCATTAACTCTAAGAAATTCTGCCAAATCGTTGAAATTACTTTAAATTAGACTCGAACAGATCAATCCCTGATGGGACTTTTACTTATCAATTTAATCGTGTAGATATCGACCTCCATCTGCCCGCCTCAGATTCGTACCTAGTGGAGGTCTTTTTTCGTTACCTCTTTCCCCCTTTAGTTCAGTATAAAATCATCAAACTAATGCTGTTCACACTATTTACCTCCAGCATTCTATATAAATAATAGAAATAAAAACCCCAATACATAGTGCATTGGCATGACCAAACATCAATGCCATTATACTCGCCTCTGTTAAATACTCGCTAGTTAATATGATAGGCACGCATGATATAACAATCCATATGCTAATACATAAATACATCAGTATTTTTCTCATAGTCAGTCCCTGTGATTAACAATCAAGGCATAGTTAAGCATATTTCACATTCAAACGTAAACATTATTAATAACATTATGTCAATCGAACTGACATCACGATTCAAGCCCTCTTCAGACTGAAGGTTAGAGCAGCGTAGAACATTTCAAAACAATACACTAAAAAAATACTTGAACAAAAAACTTAATTCTTTTTTATTGTGAACTTTAGTAATTTTGTCATGCAACTCTTTATTACATTTAGGCCTATCTTATTTCATGGCAACGCAGATACAGGACCATTTCTTGTGCTATGGATAAGTAATAAGCTAGTTACATCTTATTAAGAGAACCATTTTCACATATCAAGATATCATCACCACCCACAATGAATTAAGTATTTTTCTTATTCTTTAGATTAGATACGTAATGAATCCCTAACTCCATTCGGGTGTCATGGCTCTTTCATTTGAAACACATTCATATCTAATGTAATATTTCCATGCGCAAATATAACCACCAACCATACTCATCATTTATTACAGAGAATTATTTTATTCACCGAAAAGTTTCACAAAATATCCCCTGATAGAAAACTAAAAAACACTGCATAATATCGCTATTCTGGCACTCGCGAAAAATTATATTCTGCACCTGTTGTAGCGTTCTATTTCTCCGCCTGGCAACGAATGCACAATGTCCGCCACAGTTTCTGTTCTAATTTCTTCCTGTGTTACCGCATCCTGTACGGGTAGCGCAACACCAGCATGCTAAGCAAGGCTTTCCCATCAGATTTCACTACGACTATTTGGGAGCGAGATGGAATGCAGCAGTAAAACGTGCTGGTATTCGCCGCCGTAATCCGTACCATACGCGACATACTTTTGCCTGCTGGCTGTTGACGGCAGGAGCGAACCCGGCATTTATAGCCAGCCAAATGGGGCATGAAACTGCGCAGATGGTGTATGAAATTTACGGTATGTGGATTGATGACATGAACGACGAACAGATAGCCATGTTGAATGCGCGGTTATCGTAGTTGCAAAGTTTGCCCCCAATTTGCCCCATTTAGTACCAGAGAACTGAAATAATGCAAGAAAATCAACAAATTACAAAGAAAGAACAATACAACCTGAACAAGTAAGGGCAAAAATCACAACTCTCTGACTCATAAGCATTTTACTTATTTTTCAATATGTTAAACATTATCGACAACTACAATAAGCCACGATAACCCACTCTTTTTTTGCCCCATTTTTGCCCCTTTTGCAGCGTTTTGCCCCATTTTTGCCACCGAAAAATGCGAGAATTTCTCAATCTGTAGCCTGCAAATTGCGCCCATGAATTCTTTCCAAGATAATCAGTTTCGGCTGGGAATCATTCAATACTCGCACTATCGAACGTTCACCAGCCAGCCGCGACACGTTCTCTCATACATCGTGTCGCGGTTTCTATTACTCCAGCCTGAAATCCCTAATCGACTTCAAATCCTCCAGTGAATTTAACGCTTCTTTCATCTCGCGCTGACGCTGATAAATCTCATCATTGCGATCGACCTGTGCCTGAACCATTGCAGTAAGCAGTTCATCCAGTTTCTGCATAGACAGTTTCACCTGCTGGTTTTCCGCATCGCCCCATACCATGGTTTTTCGCGCTGTGTCAGACTTTGATGCCATTACTGCCGGATAAAGACGAGCCATTGAGTCGGGGCCAGCATTCCAGGTGCGACCGTTCCATTCGAACGTGAACGGCTGCGACTCCTGTTCTGCGCGCCATGCCTCGATTTCCATCTTTTTGGCATCTTTTGCCGCTGCGATAAGTTCAGGCGTGACGGTGAACGGGGCGATTTCACCCCATTTGCCGCTTTGCAGCTCCTGCCAGATGTGCTGACCTGTTTCCGATGTATCGTCTGCTATGGCGGTGTACGGCATAAACTCATCTTCACCGCTAAATTTTACTTCGCAGTCAATGGCACCACCGTGCAGGTAGCGTGGGTTTCTGATTCCTTCTATGTTCACGTAAACCTCCGTTTATGCTGTGCGGATAACGAGTAAGAGCTGAGCTTTTTCACTCCAAGGGCACCAGTTGCCGTTCAGGGCCATATATCTTCCGGGAAAATCACCGCGTCCGGGATAATTAATATTCATGGTGGGGGTTGACGAATAACTCCCGGTTTCGCTTTTGTTGCTACAAATATAAAAACTGGAAAGTCTGGAACCCGCTATTATCATCCCGGGGTAAGCGTTTGGCTTGCTGTTCTCTGCCGATTCACCGTGATATGCCGCCAGCGCAATACCTCCGGGTTTTGGGTATTTGTTGAAACTCGATTCACTACTGTACCAGCCATCAGCGGTCATGAGTGCAATCAGTTCATCACTCAGGGGATTTACGCCAAGGTACGACAGCACCTCATTTTTAGAATTCTGACCAATTAACACCCGACCGACCGCAGTCAGATTTGCCAGCGCCATGACGTTTTTATCACTGAAATAAGGCAACTTATTACCGGCAGTAACCAGTCCTGATAAAGACGTCAGTATTTCATTAAGCGGCTGTTTACCTGCCATGGCATTAGTGACCGTTGTTGCAAAGTTCGGGTCATTACCCAGCGCCGCTGCCAGCTCGTTCAGCGTGTCCAGGGCTTCCGGTGATGAGTCAACCAGTGCGGCAAGTAGCTTGCGCACAAACGCCGCATTGGCTATTTCATTACCTGCTGCATCATCTGGTGGTGTTGGCGTGGACGGCGTTCCGGTCAGAGCCGGGCTGTTCAGTGGCGCTTTTGTTTTCGTCTCGTCCATGACGGTTTTGACGGCTTTTGGTGTAGCTGCCAGTTCCTCGCTGTCGTTGTCTGTATCACTACAGAGTTGCACCAGGCCTTTTTCTGTTGTGAAAGCATTGCTTCCCTTCAGGTCATCAACTATCCGTTGCGCCTCGTCCTTGTATTGTTCTGCCAGCCGCTCGCTTTTTGCAGCCGCTTCGGCGCTGGCTTTTGCCTCACCGGTCAGCGTTGCGGCATCAGCAAGTTTATCGACCTCTTTCTGGACTATCGCGTCAGCATCCTTGACAGCCTGCTCTGCGCGGGCGGCATCCTGTGTGGCAGATGATGCCAGCTGTGCCACCTGCTTTTTATCTTCGGCAACGGCTTCTGCATTCTGCTGTACGTTATCCGCCAGCGTCTCGCAGTCGCTCTTAATTTGTTGCGCATCAGCGACGTGTTGCCCGGCCTGTTGTTCGCTTTCCGCTGCCGCTTCCGCGCTCTGCTGCGCCTGCGCCACCATTTCCTCAAAGCGTTTCACCACGTCGGGTTTGAGGTCGCCTTCATCAAGGGCAGTCAGAAAGTCGTTCAGCGTGCCGGGCCTGGAGTCGTCGTATACAGCAATGTCGCCAACACAGTACTCGTCGCGCCAGTCCTGCTTCAGATATACGCAATATTTTCCGGTTTGCGCCTTAAAACAGTACTCGCCACAGTTTCCTGTCACCACGTCGGCAACTGTGCGCATCACCACTTCTGAGGTGTTTACCTGGGATTTCAGAATTATGTGGCATCCGGACATGGGGATGCCTGCGCCATCTATCAGCGCACCTGATATCACTACAGACATAGTTTTTCTCGCGATAAATTAAATCAGGAAGAGGCTTCCGGAGAGACGGGCCATTCAATGGCGTTATATGAGGTTTTATCAGTGATGGGGCTGAAATCCATCGCCTGCAGCGATTTCGCGTAAATGCGATACGCTTTCAGTTTTTCCCTGTCTTCGTCGCTGATTAATCCCAGCAGCAGGTCTTTTTCCCATTCGCTGGTCATGATGCTGACCTGTTTTAACAGGGCATCACGCTCATCTTCCGCTTTAAGTTTGTAGTCAAAAACAAATTCATCATTGCGGTAGAACCAGTAACCAGGCGCGGTAATACGGCGATTGGCGGTAATATCCGGAACTTCAATAACACTGGCGTTACAGGGTTCAATGCCTGTCACATCCTTACCGACCCACACCACGCGCCCGTCCCCGGAGTAAACCATTTTTATTGTGTCACTGGCAAAGTTCTTCTGTTCTTCATACCAGTTTTTGCCGTCTTCCGAAAAAAGCCAGGTGACACCATATTGTTTTGTCAGCTGATATTGTTCCGCGGTTTTCGGATTACCCGCAGTAATATTTTTTAAATGTAACATTGTTAAACACTCGCCACGTTATACCAGGTGCCATTAATCAGTTTCTGAAGCGGACGGTAATACACGCCGCCGATGTTATCTGCCGAATTACTTCCGGTTTCCTGCACATTAATACCGGTTAACCCGTGGCCTGAAGGTGAGCGAAATGTCCAGGATACCTGGTTACCTCCCGGGTTGTAATACATTTCGGAACCATAACGCACATCCTGCACGCCGCCATTTCGCTGCTGATAACGGGCATCGAAATTTCCATAGTTTGATGGGGTCATCTGTCCGTTTACAGCGAATGTGATACTGCCATCGGTATTTCTCTGGCTGTAAAAATGCCAGCCGGAATCATCACCAAGCTCTGCAACTACAGGTCGGGATGAATTACCCCATAAATTAAACGTTGCGTTTTTCGTGGAGTTGTTGACGCTGGATAACGTGAATTTTTTAGCATTTCCGGCCTGAATATTTTTTAACGCTATCGCCACACCATTCTGGAAACGAAATACATGCTGTCCATTCGCATAAACATCCAGAATGCCGTCGCCGTTTTGTTTTATACCTGTATCGTTATCCCCGAAAGCAATTGAGTTTCCGCCCAGCGCGTTCTGAACACCGATACCCAGCGCACCATTGACCTGAGAACCGCCGCCAACAGACACTTTATGCGACATGGATATTTCACCCGTCCGCAGATTAATAGTGAACGGTCGAAGTGGACCAATATCGCCATTCTCGCCCTGACCTTCACTGGTAGGGATAAGGTGCAGGCACTCTTCCGAACGACGAAAAATCAGACCAAAGGCTTCGTTGAAAATCCTCAGCGCATTAACACCACGGATTTTCAGTTCCCCGGTCATCAAATCACCAGATTTTTTTACATATCGCAGATCAAAATCTGAATAGATATTTCCAGGGTTTATCACACTGAAATAGCTTTTCTCGCTATCAAGAAGGCAAATCAAAGGAATACCCTTAATGATATCATTCGCCACCAGCTCGGACTTGTTCCCCTTATAAAGTGGGAACGTACCAAGAACCTTTCCGCCTAGTGTTAGTTGAAGTGTCGCCGCGTTGGTATTGTTCTGAACGGGGAAAACGATAATCGGGGTTCGTAGCGTCCAGCCCGAGCCTCCATTAACAAAAAACGTCGCGGGAAGTTCCAGCGTCAGTGCATTTGCAGTGCCGCCAGCCACACCCGCAATATAATGACCGCTCTGAAGCTGCGCTATCTGTACGAAATAGTTTTCCGATCCACGCGTGGCAAAGTTAGCCACAACGTCATTAAGGGACCAACCTTTCGCGGTTGTTCCTTCCTGCCCACGAATGACTTTCAGCACATCACCGCTTACCGATACCAGGTGACAAATCTCAAATGCAGACTCTTTATTATCGGTAAGCGTAATTTTTGCATAGACGCGTTGCCCGTTTGATTTATTTTCAAAATCAGCAGAAAGCAATTTTGCAAATTTAGCCCCTGTACCGGGCATTACCGGAATATCAGTCTGAATCGTGGTGATATCACCAGCCAGTGCTGAAACAACGTTATTGCCGAATCCAAGAATCATTTTTGAATCACCGTTGTTGCATAGGAATAAATAAAAGGGAGTTTTACATACTTCTGGTCAATGGCATCTTTCAGAAAATAGCCTATACCATCACCATATTCTGGTATCTGAATAGAAAAAACACTGTCCGATACAGTCACGCTCACATCAAAAGTATGCTGCAACGGCGGGTCTATTCCGTTTTTCCCATGAATGAACCGCGCCACACGGCGCTTTAACCAGTCAATGCAGAAATGCGAACCGTCAGCCTTATAAAAATTCCACGTTAATATTCGTTTGAAATAATCATCAGGGACATACGATGCCTGCCCCGGAACGTAATTCCGCATTGCTGCGTACGGGATCGTATTGTATTCAATGGTATCGTATGCACCGCGCGCAATAGCCTCCTCTGAAACCTGTAGTAAAGGTCTTTCAACACCGTAAATACCAAGTGCTATCCAGTCCAGCAACTGCCCGGTTATTGATTCCGATGTCCAGCATGGCAATGCCAGATTGTTGAGCGAATCGAGGTATTCCTGAGCAATTTCATTGTATGCTTCAAAGAACGCAACAACATTCGGATCATCTCTGTACTGCACAAACGGATAAGCAGGAAGTATTTTCTCAGTCAGATATTGCATACTTATTGACCTGAACCTGTGATGCCACCGTCGAAAAATAGGAATAGGTATCGCCATAAACTAGGCTTGTGTCTTTTGCCGGAAGAACAATATGACCGTTAATACCAATGCTCACACTGATTGTTGAGATCAACGTCGCATCAACCAGCAATTTTACGGAGCTGGTAAAAATATCCTGGATTCGCAGCAGATTTATCGGGTGACCGACTTCAATAGAATTGATGTAATCAGCAACGTTTTGCTGCACAGCCATAGCAATACCCGCCGGGTCAACATAATCATCAGACACCGTGTTCCAGGTGATTAGCACCATGACGTTTTGTGATGACGGGATAACGAACGGCACCTGATAAACGTCCGGCGAAACGGTTATTGAAACCGTGCGTTTTTCCACTGCCGCACCGGATGGATTGCTTACATCGTTGGTCAGTTTCGAAATATCCGGTACAGATTTGTAAATCGCATAAGCCACGTCATACGGATCACCTCCACCAACAACCGCAACCCATTTCCCCAGCGACGACTGCCGGAAAGAAATCAGGTTTTCGCGCACACCGCTTACTGATTTGAGCATCGCTTTAAAGCAATCCGGTGTTCCCTGCACACCAAACATGCCAGACTCCATGACTTCGGCGCGGTAAGATGCCCACGTTTGCGCCTCCTGACCTGGCATTCCTGCGGTAAGGTTCGTGCATTTTACAGGCTGATCTTTGGGTACCGATGTAATGACCTGAGTTACGGTACCTTCCGGTACAGCCCATGAGCCTGATGTTATGGCCACACAGTAGACTGGCTCAGTCTGCCCGCTTTCCGGCACCACCGTATCGCGGGAAACTGCATACTGGTAGTTGCCGTCACCGACAACAAATCCTTTAGGGATACCAAACCCCGGCAACGCCTCAAACACCACGTATACCGCCGTATTTGTGCTTAATCCCTTCTGTGCTCCATAAATGTTTCCGAGTTGCATCAGTAACGGAATATTCGCGCCGTATGGGCTTACGGAGTTAATAAGATCCACCCGCGCCTGGTCTATTAATGCCAGCGCCCCGACAGCCGTACTGGCAAGGTCTGTAATAAGTCCCGCCGGAAGGTTGGCTGTATATCCAGGTACTTTTTCAGCAACTCTGGTGATAAGATTCGCGAGCAAGTCATTGGGTGGCGTAGGCTGTGCACCCGCACTGGTCATAGTAATTGGTATTTCTGACATAATTAATCTCAAGAGGATTTTATGAAATTTAACTCATTAGGGATTTTGATTAGCTCACTGCTATTTTCTGGTGTTTCTCATGCAATTGATGCCACAGAGAGAATGAATGACATTCAACAATTTGGTAAATGGTATTATGCTGAGTTTACCATGCCTACCACTATGGCTTATCGTATTGGTGTTGAATCCAAATTGCCGCAGGACAAATCAACTTTATTTATTGATATATCACCGTTAACTCACTGTGAGCCCGGTGATGTAACTGTCAATCATTTTATTGGATATAAACAAATGGATTTACCACCGTTCCTTCCTGTAAGCTATAAAATCAGTGGACAACAAAAGCAGGACTCTATAACAACCCCATCTATCAATGAAGGTTACTTGTTCAGTCCTATTAGCTCATTAAAGATTAGTGATTTGTTAAAATCTAAAGGGAAAGGTAGTTTTTCTTTTTGGTACACTCCGCCAACTGAAAGTAAAGAAAAACCACAAAAAATATTCTTCCCATTAGATGGCCTTCCGGAAGCATATAAGGCTGCAATCAATTCCTGTAAAGAAAACATGTAAAATCAGGCAGTGATATTTATGATGCACGCCTTTCTCGAAGTAGGTAAACGCTTTGCTACTTGGATCACCGAGCGAATCAGCGAGTATGAATTCGTAGAAAATCAGGACTTTTTGATTATTTCCCAAAATCGGGAAATAATCGATAGAGGCATACCAGCTAAAGACTACCACCTCATCCTGGACCCCGCCAAAGAACTGGCAATGGTCGAGCGCAACGAAAAAGGCTGCCAGATCCGCCGATACTTCATCGAGTGCAAGAAGAAGCTGCGCGAAGAAACCACCAGCACACAATCCCCTCTGAATGTTGACATCATCATGCGCGTCAGAAACGGCTCCGTTACCCACATTGAGCACCACAAATCAGGCTCAGTTATAACCACAGAATGGGCAATTCACTTACTACGCAAAAGTGGATGGATTGTCATGCCTCGCGATGAACTTCTTAACACGCCACTGGCCCAACTGATGCCCGAAAGCTTGCCTCAAACCGGAACCTGCGTCCGGTAACTGGTTCCGTTAAAAAACACAACATCGATGTTATAGGTGGGGTTCTCTGCCCCATCTACCTTTGAAATGGCCAATGATGCAAAATACCCGGCAAACTGTTGCTGAGCCATGTTCACATAGTAGTCCGGGTAAATCTGCTGCACGATGCACTGCTGCGCAGGAATACCGTAATTCGCGTAAAATGGCGACTCCCCCAATCCCAGCTTTAACGTCTGAATGAGCGTCGTCAGCCAGCCGTAGGAGAAATCACCGTTGGCGTCAGATTCTACTGCAACCCATTTTTTGTTGCCGTTCGCGTCGGTGACGCGGCCCCATGTTCTCATACGTCAACCTTTCAAGTAAATTAAGGTGCCGGTAACCAGAGCGGTGCAAATGATCCACGCTACTGGAGTCAGAATATGCCGAATACCCCGACATACTGCGATTATTCTCGCAGCCTTATCAGCCCCTTGTGGGGTTGTCTCAGCCTTAATCATCAAATCGTCTCCAAATTTATCTTTAGGTGCGCTAGAATTTGGTTGCATGAGTAATCTCCATGCCATTACAAATACTGTTCTGTTGATACAAAAAGCCCCGAACTGTTCCAGCAGCCGGGGCTTTCGCTTTATGAGATAGAATTTAAAGGGAAATGAACCGGAATTAACCCGGATTTGGTTGCTTCGACGTGATCGTGCTGCCGCCGCTTTGAACGCCAGTCACATCGTGGCTGTGGCCGCTGGCACTGACACCTTTTATCACCGCGTCATTTTGCACAGTAAGCGGGCCAATCAGCGAAGCGGTTGTATCCTTCATCTGGGCTTTGTCCTGGACGATTGGACCGTTGAGGTGAATTTTCCCGTTCAGGAAAATATCTTCGGCCTCGAGGTAAACAGCTTTCGACTTTTGCCTGATTTCTTCCGGTGCCACCGTTACCGAGCTACTGCCGTCCTCTGTTTTGAGGATCGCGCCATCCGGACCGTACAAAACGATTTTTTGCGGATCTTCGTCGGACCAGTCCTTGTTTGCCAGTGGCACGAAAAACAGTGGAGTGAGCGACATCGAGTAAGAGAGCGTCGCCATACCGGTTCCCAATCCGGACACACCGCGCAGGGATACATCAGCGGCAATTGTTACTCCTCGATCGCCCGGCTGTATCGGGTAACGAATATACGGGAATGTGGCGACAGGGATTGTTATCTGCGGAAAGTTGATCCCCTCCGGCAGCATATCAAACTGAACTGTCACTATCTGCCCGCTGACACCGACAACATGGCAGGGCAATTCACGACCTTTAAGCTCGGCTTGCTGGTTACCAGAACTGGTCATCATCTCCGACAGCGTTCGGATAAACGGTAATTTTTGAGCGTTTGACATTACACCCTCGCCCAGTTCTCAGCATATGCCTCAAATACCGTCACCCAGGCATCGCCATCGGCTGTCAGATACGAACCAATGTGTCTGACCGATTTCACAAGAAATTTCCCGGTGAACGTGGTCGAATTTTTTGCGATAACGCTGGATGCCGTTGTATTAGCCATCACAATCGACGCAGCGCCTGAATATAGCCCCTCCGGCAGTTTAACCACATCACCACATCTGATATCGCCCCTCATAGGGCATTTGAAGCTGACGGTAAACGGCGCTATCCATGTCGGCTGCCCGACCAGTTCATGGGCATGAATTGTTTTTGGCTCACCCCACTTTGCCGATGCGTTATCGTAGATTCGTATTCTGTCGGAAAGAATGCTGATGGCGATTCCGCTATACCTTTCATTACGCATCATCGCAATAGAGGCGTTTTTTACGACCATAGCCAGAGAACCAATCTCCGTATATTTGCCTGTCCACGGCTCTGGCAAAACAAGGTTGTCGCTGACTGTGCAATCAATCAATTTATTGGGATATGCTTTTTGCAAAGCGCGGACTAAAACATCGCCCACCCTTTCGCCTGCTTCCCCCTGCCCCTCAATTGAAAAAGGTTTACCGTCATCGGTTTTGCATATGCCTGGATTTATTACCAGGTTTAAAGTCTGGTTCGTGCCGATCCAGTTTGCATAGGCCAGATAAATTTCACCATAGATTACCTCCCCTTGTTGATCCTTATTTGCCAGTGGTAACCCCTGAACAAAGCCTGCTTTCATACGGACCAGACAACCCTGCAAGCTTACGCTTTGCTTCAGCATATCAATTGGTAATCCATAGATCGTCAGCATCGTGCCCGAACAGACTACATCCAGGCCGGTTACTTCAAAGTCAAATTCAACATGCAACCCACATCCTGGTGTTTCACTGGTATCAAAAGGTCCAATGGGTTTTCCATTGCTATCCACTGGCGGCTTGCCTGTTTTAGGATTAATAATTTCCAGTCGGTAATAACGCATTACGAAACCTCAAACTGATTCGTACTTTCGCGAAAAACAAGTTTCCCCGGTGAGCAAGGCAGCGCCAGATTGATGTCGTAACTGTCAGGTGACGCGATCAACGGCATGTACACAATCACGTCGCCAGAACTGTCTTTCAGTTCCAGGTAGTAACGATTTGCATACAGATTAAACGGAACGCGGGCGAATGTTTCATATTCTCCAATTCTGGCCGTGAACTGAAACGGGCCTCGCCCGTCAGGTTTAAAAAGAATTAACGTTGTCATAAGCCAATACCAAACTCCTGCACGACCTGGTTCTTAATGCCTGACCACGATAGCGGCCCGTCTGACGGCATCCCTTTATCAAATTTATCCAGAACACTCGCCAGCGTCTTTACTGTTTGTTCGACAGACGACAATGGTTGCTCAAACTCAATCTGCCAGGTGTGCTGAACCTGCTTGTTCTGCTCAGAGAAACCGGATGTATCGATAAACGACCGCATCAGACAGCGCGTGTAGATAAACGAGGGAGTCAGAACGGTGTAGCAACCGCCATACTGGTTATGCATATCAAGCGCCATTTTCAGCGCCGTAAACGTCATCCCCTTAGTGGTGTAGCCACCGTCCTCCGTTGATGCCGGACGGATCATCTGCATGACTACCCGGTTAGGCTTCCTGACGGTCGCATTCGCTGCCGTTACCTGGTTATAGAAATTCAGGTTGCAAATATCCTGCTGGACTAACGTTGTCCCCGCCATCGGGGTAAATGCCGCCATCGAGCGTGTGCGTATCTCGCCATGCAGCAGACCATTCGCAATGCTTAGGCCTTCGGTCAAAACAGCAATCGGCATCACCCCGCCGGGAATTTTCGACGCTATGCCGTCAACCAAAAGAATGGGCGAGACTTCAAACGCCAGTTTGAAAGCCTGTCCAAAGTAATTAAGTGACATGGTTTACCCCGGTATTTGTTGCATTCCGGCGAGTTGTGCCAGTATATCTGAACCTGGTTTTTGTTGAACTTCGAGCCTGATTACCTGAGAAGCATTATTTGGTGAATATACGTTCCCCCGGTTCATTGCCAGCGCCCGCATTACATCATCGCCACTTACAGCAAGAGCAGCAGCCCCATTTTCATGGTTAATAATGCCCTGAATTAGCTTTTTCATGACCTCAAAATTAGAACCATCGATTTTCTCCTTAACACCTAACCCGGTGTACTGAGAGAGATAGCTTTTATAGGATGATGTGTTATTTCCATCAGATGAAGGGGCATAAATATCAATAATCTGATCAATCGTATTTTTGCCTCGTTTCAGGTATAGCATGACCTGCCGATCTAAGGCGGCGATACCTTCCAGCATCGTCGGGAAGCTGGCAAAACGGGCATTTGGCCCCGATTCCAAGGTCGCCCCTTTTTGTCCTGCGAAATTAAGGTTTCCGGGATTGTTATTCCTGATCCCTCTGGATAAATATGCTGACCTGTTTACATTGTTTGAATATTCCTGCAATCCGTTTGCTGTCGCCACTCCCGGAATATCCATAGCAATTTCAGGCGTTCCCTGAACGGTATTTTTACGCCCAAGATCGGTATCAATACCTATCCAGCGAAGCGCATCACCAACATTTCTCTTGGTGTAGTCCCATGATGAATTTGCCGAAGCAATGATATTCTCGTGATCTTTATACGCATAAGCACCATAAGCCATTGCCGCAGAGATCAACGGATGCCTCATCATCGCAGTTACAACCGCACTCGCCACTCCAGTGAAAGCCCCGCTTCCTCCGGCAATAACCGCTGCCCCAAAAAGCCAGGGATGCTCCGCCGCAAAACCCACAAATCCGCCAAGAGCCTTAGTGACCTTTGCAACATTTCCGGCAAAGTTATTCAGGTCGTTATTAAAATCCGGGCCATTAACGTACTTACCAAGTTTATCCAGCCCCGTTTCTACATCTGTCAGAATCCTTTTAAAGTTCTCACCGTTCATGAAATTCAGGGCAGCATTCGTGACGCCATTAGATATTCCAATCAGTTGTTCAGAATTACCCGACATCGCTCCCTGAAACCCACTGGTAAGTCGATCCCAGTTATTTTCTAAGTTACTGGTAAGATTCTGATATTTACTTGTATGTGCAGAGGTCAGTAACGAATCATTTTGTGCTGCACGTAACGAAAACTCTTTGTTCAGTTCAGGTATTTTGTCCTGATATTTGACTAACTGGTTAGCAAGACCAAAATTTACCCATCCAAGCCCCCTCCCTCTTAACATCCCTTGAGTTAATCCTGTTCCCTCATACTCCTTTGCAAGAGCAGCAACTCTTTCTAACAACACAGGGAGATTTTCTGCTGCCCCTTTTTTAGGATTTATCCCTAACCCAATTAGCCCGTTGTAGGCAGGATGCTGAGTGTCATTTTGCGCGGCTGCCAGTGTATTGAGTAAATTACCAACACCGGAAAAATAAGGCGAATAAGTGCTTTCTGCCGCCTTTAACTCTCCTGGTGTTGCCGTCAATTCATCCGCATTTCTCTGTTTCTCTACAACACTACGGGACATCATGCCAAAGCCGAACGGCCCGGCAACGCCCATAACCGCAAGTTTTGTCCCCCACGATACGGTGGTTTTAAACAGGTTGTTTAATCTCGAAGTGGTCGTCCGTAGCGTAGAATTGATCTGCTTGTAAGTTTTCAGCGTCTGTTTGGCGTTTTTACCCAGACTACTGAGATACTTATCAAACATCGTTTCGCCGCGACCTTTATAGTTGCTCACCAGCGAATCAGGTGTTTTTCCGCTACCGACAAAGCGCCCTTTTTCATCCCTTAAACGTCCATCGGTGGGCGCAGGTGAAGATGGTTTCCTGGGAGCCTGATTGGCTTCTCCGCCTGTGGTTGTCTGCCGGGCGCCACCTCCCTGACCTGTATTTGAAGGTATTTTAAGCGGTGTCCCGGCAGGACCAATCATCAGTCCGTTGCGATACTTTTCAAATATCGCCTCAAGCCGCCTGAGGTGTTCTTCATTAACATCCAGCGTCAGAACTGGCATCTGGTTACCAGCCATCACAATACTCCTGCGGGATTTTTAAATTTGAGCAGCTCGCGAAACTGAGCTGCTGTTTTTACATTCAGACCGGAATCTGCACAGATGTCTCTGAATCCGGCTCCGGCTGAGTAGTCGAGGATGTCGCTAATGATGTGTTCACCGTCGCGCCAGAACTGGCGGCAGACTTCAATGTCGGCAAGGAAGCAATCCAGTCCGTAAGATTCAAGGATGAGTATTGAGTGCTCCAGATTCCATTGACCACATCCATAGTCCCCTTCGCCTGCTCCGGTGAATTTATCGACGAGACGCATGTAAAAAAAACGAGTTCACCCGCAACATCATCCAGCTCAACGATTTCACGCTCCAGCGCCATATCAAGAGGGATTGTGTCGTAACCTTTGCCCTCCACCGGATAAACAAGGTTTGCCAGGCGAATTATTTCGTTCACCAGCGTATTACGAACTCCCTTATCATCGTCCCAGATACCGGAATCACGCGAGATCCGCTCCAGCATCAGAAAAGCAACGCGCGGCCCGGCAACGACGCCAAGGCCTTCTGAAAAAATGGCAGAAAAAGTTTTACTCAGAATGAAGAAATGCTCTTTAAACACCTCTTTGCTGATCGGCGTGGCATGAATCCAGCCATTACCCTTTTCTGTCCGGACAGGAATAATCAGATTCAGATTTCGGGAGATTTTCATACCAGATCCCACATTTCAGAGTTGATGTAATACGTACCGGTAATGGTGATGGCCACACCCGGCTCGCCCCCGGCGAAGGTCATATCCTGCACGTTGGTGATCGCCGTGTTATAGATATCGAAGTCACCAAACACCGTGCTGTCGCTATACACTTTTGCGTCGCCGATCGTGGCGTTTTTTTCCCATTGCGCCTTGAATTGTTTTCCCAGCGCCTGGCTACGCAGCAGATGAACACGCGCCTGTAAAATCATGTATGGCTGCGGCGACTGCACGGCTCCCGTCATAGCGGGTAAAAACTCCGTGATATTGCCCTGAAAGGACAATTCGACGCCTTCTTTTGCCAGAAATGAGGCGGACACATTCAGTTCGGAATGAGAGGTGAATTTAACGCTGGCGCGAACCCGGTTAAGGGTGCCAACGGGGATCATTGGATTAGGCACGGTTCAGTCCCTCACGAAAGCTGCATTGTCACATTGATGTTAAAAATGATTTCGACAAATCCGCGCATCGGCGTATAGGAGGCCGAAAGGCCTGCATAACGCCCGATACCGTAATCATTCGGATTAGTGTTGATATACTGGCGGAAAGGCACTGCATCGACGACAGGCTGGCCGTTGACCAGGCCGTAAGATACGCCCGTATTGAACACCGCCTGTGCGACCTGCTGCAGACGGTCGATCCCGTCCTGGTTGTAGTAAAGCGGGTTAATGGGGTTATTGCTGCCGTTGATCACCGTGTTGGCGAGCTGCATATCGACGTTAATCTGCACCCAGTCCACGGAATACCAGTACGTCATATCGTTACCGTCACTGGTAACGCCTTTCACCAGAATCGTGTTGGAAATTCCACCCTCAGTCCCCGTGTCGACGTAGTTAATATTCTGCTTCGTCATCGTGGTAAGAATGGAATTTTTGCCCTTGTGAGCATTTACCGCCTGCAGATAGCGAAATGCCATCGGCGGCACCTTGTTGATTTCTGAAGGTGATGCGGAAACATAGTTCCACATTACGGCTGCTGCCGCGTTTGTCGCCGGGTACGTATCATCCGCCGTTGCAATAACCGACTTAATACCGGCATAAGGCGAAACGTAATTCGTGTCGTCCGGCGTTTTCGTCAGCACGAAAAAATACTGCATCGCTTCGTTGGCGGTGTGGAGTTTTGCCAGACTGATAAACTCTGCGTCACCATCCCACGGCTGCGGCACCAGATACGCATAAAAACGCAGGAGCGGATCTTCCATATAAGCTTTCAGTGCAGCGATTTCCTTACTGACCCCGCCTTTCTGTACTCCCAGCTCCAGCAGGTAAATCCCAACTGAATTTCCCTGGGCAAAAAACGTGTTTACTGCCGTCACCAGATTTTCACTGCCGACAATGGAAAACTGCCCCAGTGTCACTGGCGAACCGGAAAGCTGAGAATCAGCAATCGTCCAGGTCAGTGTTTTTTCATCCGTGACGGTAGCAGTATATTCGCCATTCCACGCGTCGGGCGAACACCCGGAAACAACAATTTTCACCTCAGAACTGTTTTCGCGTCGGATGTTGCTCCCTTCCGGAAGCGTCATCGTAACGGTGACGTTTGCCGCAGATTTTCCTGCGGCAGCCGCCGACAACGCAGCAATCGGATTTTTAACCAGATCGTTAATATCCTGATTGCTGGTGAGTAATACAGGCTTCCCCGGTTCATGAGTCGTGGAGCCAAACGAGAGAACCGCAGACATCTGCTGCAGATTCGAGGGTATGGCCCCGATGGTCTGAGACACATTCACCGTGACGATATTAAATCCCATTATTTAACCTCATATTTACAAATAACTTTTTCAATCAACTGCCGGGATATTTCCCGGGCGGTGCTCTGGTAGTAATTCACGTCAAAATCGACAATCTTTTTCTTCGCCAGAGCGTTGATTTCAACCTGTCCCGACTTTGCGTCCTGAACCACCGGAATATTGGTTACACCAAACTTTTCCTCCTCCAGCGCCCTGTTCACCACCGAGTCGACAAGATCCAGCGCCATTTTGTTGCTGAATCCGTAAAGCGTCAGGCGAACCGAATCCTGGACGAGCTGAAACCGCTCACCACCGAAAACAACGGGAGCCACCTGCAAAGGAATGCTGTTGCGAACATCCACCGCGATATACGGAGGACGAAGGTTCTGGGGTACCAGGTAAGACGGATACACGGTCGCGGCATCTTTCATTTGCAGCCAGATCGGGATGCTGTTGGAGATGATCTGCTCGTCGCTGATATCCTCCTCGCAGTCGATAATCTGAGAGCGCATGGTTGGTAAAATCGCCATTCCGCGATAATGAAAAATACCCGACTGCTGATAACGGCTCTCCATTCGTGAAAAAGCGAACTGGACGCCGCCGTACTCACCGAGATAGATCGCATCGGGATTTTCCACATTAAAATCATCAACCTGCTGAACAGGCGTGAAAATAATGTTGTTCACACCCTTCGAGACAGACTCGTCCTGAATCGCAATAACCTGACGATGCAGGCTGCCTTTGATTTTCAGACAAGTTGGTGACTCAATATTCAGGCGACACAGTTCATCGCAACTGATGATTTCCGCATTAACCCAATAGACAAAGCCATCCAGCGGCAGAACCTGCCGGACATAAAGCCTGAACGTGATTTCCTGGTCTGACGAGATGGTTTCAACTGCGGATTTAAGAACGGACGAGAGCTGCGAACTGTGCTGTTCGGCTAATTCCTCAAGACTCGGCATTATTATCTATCCACGCTATAAAGCTGCCCTTAAACAGGCCGCCGTCTATGAATGACGGACGCCGCTCTCCGGTATATTTGTCCTTAAGCCTGGAGTTAACGCCCAGTAGCGCGGCCTGAGTTGGCACAGGTTTTCCGTTAATCGTCATCCCGGCCATTTCTTCAGTTTCAAGAAAAATATGGAAAATCTTCCCGGTCCCTTCCAGAAAATGCTCGCCAGGTAGCGGAGCCTTATACTTGAAGTGATTGACCAACTGGTACGCCAGTTCAGTACCTGCCTCCTGGATAATCTCGTCCTTATGCATTTCCCAGAAGTGCGTAAAAATTTCGTATCGCTCCTCGAGGTCACAGGCTACGTCAAACGTGTTTTTTCCCGGTTCGTCGCCGTAGTCATACGGCTGGTCGATAACCCCAAAACAAAGTTTCATGGCGTGTAAGCCCATACCGTGCCCATCTGCATCAGCACCGCAACAACCTGTCGTCCATACGGATCCTGTAACATCTGCAAATCCAGCAAAGACAGATTACTCAGCGCATCGCTGATGGTGATCGAACCCGATGTCCCCTGGTCTGCTGCCGCACTGACAAGCCCGGTAGCCAGTTTCCCAAGGTTGAGTTTTTTTCTCAGGTCGGCAAACCACGAGCCGGGAGCGAAATTCAGGAGAAATGAGGCGGCAGCGTTATAAACCGTTCGCACATAGATGATGGGTAAACGCTCCAGCCCCTGATCATGAGGGATTAGCTCCATCGCAGACTGAAAGCAACATTCCAGCGTCGGATCATCGTCAGCAATAGCATGAATCGGTACTTTCATGTCGTCACGAACAAAGCGAATAAATCCCTCCAGTGACGGACGCAGGGTCATTATTTTTTAACCTTAATATTTCGCTTTGTGCTGGGCGGATTTTCCTGTTCAGTGTTAATCGCTTCCCCGGTGATTTCCATTTCAATACCACCCGGTTGAGGCTTTTCGCCACTCTGAATCACTGCCTGATCCACTGCGTTATTCAGCGATACGGCGCTGGCTGCGAGAATTTCTTCTGACAGGGATTCCAGATTTTCCGTTTTCTGCTCCGCGCAATCCTCAATGCGACCGACGCTCACAGGTTTATCGATGGAATAGCAGATACCGGAAAAATTCTTGTCCACCTTGTCACAACGCTGGAATCCGTAAGGCTCATGCTGTCGGATGATGTGGTCGATAATATCGGACTGATTTTCGATCATATGCTGACGTCCGGACGGAATTGTCACACCGAACGACTGCGTTTTTTCGGGGAGTTTGTAGTTGAACGTGTGCGGCTGACGTGAGCAGTTAGCGATGTAGAGCTTCATAAATTTTTCCCACAAAAAAGGGGAGCATTCAGCTCCCCGCATTATCAGATTGAACGTTTATGCGTATTTGGCAGACAACAGGGTGATCCCCTCAGGGCGGAAGTTCCAGCCAGGCGTCGCGCGCATTGTATACAACGTGGTCAGGCCACCATCCGGCATAGGGGACGGGATTTCCGTCGGCGCTGCCATATCACAGAACATCACGTTGACGGCCTGCTGGTTAGGTACCAGCGTGGAGAAAATATTGGTGTTAATGGTGTGACGCGCTTCCGGAACCTCAATCGTCGGGTTCGTAACGATGATCAGGTCATTACCACCAGCGCCTTTACCGATCAGCGTGTCGTCCTGGCAGAAAATGATGTCGTCGCCTGTCGCCTTATCGGCGACGTCTTTAACCATCGTTCCCACAGTTCCGGTACCACCACCAGGACGCTGGTAACTGGTCAGCTCAACAATTCCTGTCCACTCCAGCGCCTTCATGAATCGCTGTGGGCTCAGAATAACAGTCGTTAATGGCTGCCCCAGCAGCAACATGCGGGTTTTCTGGTCAGCAATCAGGCCAAGCATAAATTTAGCCATCTCGCCGGAATCCCAGGTGGTATATGAATCATTCCCTTTGCTGTCGTTGCCCAGATTCAGCGTCACTGCGTTCGGGGAGTTGGTGATCCCCTCGTTATTAGCTGCATTCACGCCATACAGCAGCATATTACGCAACATTTGAGCGTGTCCCTGACGGTTAGCCAGGCGCAGGCCTTCAATCAGAGAATAGCCCCAGCGATCTGCTGCATCAGTATCGAGATAGCTGTATTGCGAGCGGGAAGAAATTCGGTAAGTCATCATCCCGTCATAGCCGCCAGAGATACTGGAAGACGGTAACTGGCCCGGCAGAGACTGGCCGACCTGCGCCTGCGAGGTCATGCGCAGATATTTCTGATAGACCATCAAATCACTGGAACTAATTTTTACCGCTGGAGCACCGCCAGCCAGGACTTCAAACGCACCGGAAGCCATGCTCTGTTGCACGATCATTTCCGGCAGCACCATTGACGGCGACACAATAGTAGTCGCAGGAGTAAATGCGCTCATTAATTAATATCCCCTTAAATTAAAAACAGGCCGCACGGTTTGCCGTTTTCCCAGACAACGTTACCGCCATCCTCTTTTTTCACCGTCAGGTTTCCGTCAACTGAAACCATCAGCAGCTTAATATCCACTTTCGGATTAGCTCCGGGTGATCCCGAATAAACATCAACCATGTTTTTCGTCAGATCCCACACAAAACCACTGGCAGCAACAGTGTTATTGCCATCAGCCAGCGCAACAACTTCTGCACTGACCGGGAGAGGAATGCGGGCACCTGAACCGACGCGGTAATAGTGAATAAAGCCACCCGCGAGATATAACGGCACCGGATTATCCGGCGTGGTAATGCCATGAAATGCCTGATTAAAGACTGTAAATGCGTTACAGGCGTCCTTCGTGGCTTGTTTAATTACCGCGCCGTTAACGCTGTCTTTCGCGGGAGCAATGCACTCCATAACTCCGACACCACCCCATACCGGTTCAGTGATTTTGCTGTCCAGTCGACCGGAGCAAAGTTGCAGACGAATTGCCGGATCATCCTGCGCATCCCCCTGCATCAGCCCACGGGATTCGACGTTAAAAAGGCCACCAAATGCTCCACGGTTTTTAAACGGATGAAAGTTAATATCAGCCATTGTTCAGGCTCCCTTGAGTGTTAATTTTTGCCAGACGACGCCCCGGAATTTTGAAAGCACTCAGCCAGACGTTCGGATCGCCCTGATATTCAGTAATGCGACGTCCGGCTTCATCGTTGCGGATACGTTTATGCAGTTGCCCCTGCGTACTCATCATTTCTTTTTCGATGGACTGACGGGCGGCACTGAAAATTGCGTCCTCAAGCACAGCCAGCGTTGCAGAATCCGCAATCGCGCGAATATTGACGTCCTTATGTGCCGGAGAGTGTTTCTGCATAGCGATTAGCGCACGCTTGCGGTAGTCCAGCGCATTTTCACCAGAAAACGGTGCTGGCGCGTTTTTACCGCAAGCACTGAATGCGGAGTCGGCTTTTGCCTGTGCTTCTGCCAGGGCTGAGTCATTGCGTTCTTTTTCTGCCTCCTCGTCGGCCTTACGCTGTTCTTCTGCTTCAGAATCAGCCTTTGCTTTCTCCTCAGCATCTTTGGCTGCTGCCTCGTCAGCTTTGGCTTTTTCTTCCGCCTCCTTTGCCGCAGCTTCATCAGCTTTACGCTGTTCCTCTGCGGCTTCATCGGCTTTGGCCTTTTCTTCGGCCTCTTTTTTCGCCTGCTCTTCGGCATCCGCCCGCGCTTTGTCCCGCTGTTCCAGTGAGTCCATGCGCGTGACTACTCCATCGATTTTCTGATTAATGCCGCTCAGGGCATCGTTCACCACCCCCTGTAACAGGGCCTGGAGTTCTTCTTTTTCCATCTCAATTTCACCTGTATTTGTCACTTCAACCCCTGCGGGGATCCGGTCTTTATCCCACACGCCCAGCGAGCCGTGGGCTTTCGTCACCAGGGCGATGTGATCAACCAGGAAAGGAACGCCTTCGATTAAAAAATTGGTGTCTCCTTCCTGTACTTCCACATTTCCTGATGTGCTGTTGAACACCACCGACGGGCTTGTCGAAACATCCCCCTCAGTGATTTCTTCAACAATGCTCTGGAGGTAAACGCGGCACACCGCCCATACCTCATCACCCCGGATATACGGCAGCATGACGCTACCGACGATCCGCGATTTAAAGTCCTCCTCCGTCAGAACTGCGTCGTCAGGATGGTTTGCGATAACCGGAAGGCCATTGCATCGCCTTAAAAACTCCTCGTTCAGATAGAGCTTTGGATCACGCCAGACGTGCTCTTTCAGCCCGGCGCGATAGGCAAGCCCGGTTCCGGTTATGCGCAAATTCACCAGCCACATGTTGGAGAATTTCACCGGAGACGGTACGGTTCCGTCCCTGATGCGTTCTGCCACTTCAAGCTCGGTTAAACTCACGTTTGCCCTTCTCCGTTAAAAATTCGTCGGGTAGTTTCTGAGGGGCGTAGATCGGCAGAGCATCGCAACTGCAATAAACCTCCTCCCCGGCAGCAGTGATTTCGTCATAAAAACCATATACGGGCTTTATCAGCCCCTGCTCCAGCGCCCACGAATCGCGGAGGAGATAAATTTTCTCGTCGCGCTCTTTGTGGTCCTGTCGGTATTTGTAGCCCGGACGCCGCCAGTTCGAATGCCAGCGCAGAGCAATCGCTCCACTCTGAACAGCCAGCAGATACTTAACGTTGCTTGCCAGCTTATGCCCCTGGTCAATTGCCACCCGACGACTGATAAAATCCATATCCTTCACGGATTTCTGAAACCCGGCCTTCACTTCCCGGCGATCAATTTCGCTCACCCCGTCAGGCGGAATGGACGTAACCCAACCCTGAAAACGCTGTATGGTTTTCTCGATGGCCTGTTCTCGGTTGAGTTTTATCAGGTTGGCACTGGCGAAAATTCGCCTGTCGAGTTCCTTGCGAAACTCAGGTTTCAGTTTTTCAACAGTGATTTTTTTAGGGCCGTCAGGAGGCTGATCCCGTAATGCCCCGCCGTCGATGACAAGACGGCTGTAGATAGCGGTGAGATGTTTTCTGGCTACGGTATCATCAGGGGTTTCTCGCTGAGCGGCTACACGGAGTTTCCGGCACCATTCGAGCAATGATTTTTCGCTATCCCACCCGTGATTTACGTAGTAGTTAACGGCATCCGTCAGAACCTCATACAGCGTCCTGATCCGTTTCTTCTTCCTCACCGCCCTGCTGGAAATTGCCATCAGGCGTCTCCTGCTTCGGTGGTTCATAATTCGCCAGCGCGTCCACATCAATGATGAGTGGAGCTTCGCCATAGGTTTGCGTGGCATTAACAAGGCTTGCCAGCCATTCAGTGACGGCGGCACGGTTTTCAGGATCAACCTGTGGCGACACGGCAGAGAAAAGTGCTATCGCCTGTTGAATCACTTTACTGTCGCTTTCCCGGCGTTTGTCCGGCGACTCCTCCACCAGCTCCTGCCATGTCGCGGTAAATTCACGTCGCCACTGGTAAAACGTGGTTTTATAGTCATCAGTTATGATGTCCGGGTAATCATTTTTCAGCGACTGATAAAATTCCTCGTTCCAGGCGATGTACTGCACCAGGCGTTCGAAATAATCCATCACGGGTTCAATCTGCTGGCGTACACCATCGATATACTGGCTGATGGCTTTCGAATCTTCGGTCCCCTCACCGAAACCATTCGAAAAGGCTTCCTCTTTGATGAGGATCGCCGGAACGTCACTCCCTGACGCAATATCGGAAATAATATTGTCGCGTGCAGCGTTTAGCGCACCATCGATGTTTTGTAGATTTAGCGAGGTAACGTCCTCATCCTTCCCGATACTAAGCACACCTTTATTTTTTGCCTCTTTGACGTTTTCCCTTTTTCGTCCCGTGGCGGCAGCCATGATCCCGTCAAGTTTCGAACCGTACTGCACAACTTTAGCTACCAGTACGCCCGCCTTCTGGCTGACGAGATCATTCGCCTCCATCGTGTTGATATATGATTTCAGGGAATAAAGAACGCGCTGAAACACACTTCGTCCGGTGAATCCGAACGATGAACTCTGAAACTCCAGATAAATCGGTGTGCCGTTGAAGATTTTCAGTGTGCGTGACGGATGCCAGTCTTTCCCACCAATCTTCAGTTTTTTATTGGCTTCCTGGAAAAACGGGCTGTTGGGGTTCTGGTCAGTCACCATCGAACCGGAAGCGTTCAACGGGTCCCACGCGTTGATATACACGTCATCTTCTGTCAGTCCGAACGTCGGAAGCGGTTCACGACATGGAACGCTGTCGGTGCCCACGCCGATCGCTGCAGCACCGTAGCAACGAGACAGAAAAAACAGACTTTTAATCTTCTCGTTGACCTTCATGCGTTCCCATACCTCCTGAAAACGCCTCACAACCCTCTCGTCAGGGTCTGTCTCCACGTTATACTGGCGCGGCTTACACATCGCCATCAGTATGGGTTTTTCGACAAGTTTTCCGCCCAGAGGATGGAATTGCCACAGCTGCTTACACAATTCATAGCCAATGTCGGTTCCCGGCTGAATTTCTTCAGCCTCAAGAATATGCATCAGTGCTGAACCGAGGCCGCCAGTAATCTCGATCTCTGCCATCAAAAATATCCTGATTTTTTACAACGCCGCGTAATTACCGTGCGCGATGATCAATCCATAGGTGTAACAATCGAAAAGGTCATCAGCACGTTTATGCGCATCTTTGTCTGCCAGGTGGAACCCGGCGATTTGTTTTATGAGGTGGTTTGCGGTGGTACGTTTGAATGAAACGGTCTTGTCGTAAGCCTCCCGGACGATTTTGCACATCCTCTGATAGTGGTAGCTGGATGCCATCACCGCCCGTTCGTCTTTACCTTTGCTGGTCAGTGCCGATTTAATCGGCGTCATATCCCAGCCTTCGGTTTCCGCCTTCTGGTTGAGGATTGCCCCCATCGCGGCGTCTTCCATAAAAATTCCCTGGCTGCCCAGACGCGGACGGCATAATTTCGCGAGGCGCTCGAGGTTGTCATAAACGCCGGGGATATATTCAGGAAGCAATGACGCTTTAATTTGCGTCACATCCCAGTCAATAATCGTCAGTTTTGGCTCGTCCGAATACGTTGACTCATAAGCGAAATACACCACGCCAGTACCATCATTTTCGGTCCCGCCTTTCAGCGCCGTATCCATCACTGCGAAAATCATGTCGCAGTACGGCGGCATCTCAATTGGTTGACCGTCCACCAGCAGCTTATCGACATCGAGTAACGCATCTTTGGACCAGTCCACGAACTCGGCAAGATATTCCTGCTGCCAGACGCGCGGATCGGATTTCTTCTCCGTTTCCTCCAGTTCTTCTTTCGGAATATACGGATTCGATGAAGTTGGCGCATGGTGCATGACAAATCCCAGAGATTTATCGTGGCATATCGCGTAGAAAAAATTGCTCTCGTCGATACCGTTTGGTGTGGAAAATACCCACGCACAGCCGCGGTAATCGACAAGCGTCGGGCGTATCGCTCGGGGCCAGATTTCCTCGAGCATTTCCGGCGATTTAGTGAATGCGGCCTCATCAATCAGCACAGCGTGATATTTACGCCCACGCCCGGCCAGTTTGTTATTGTCCGTTACCCAAAAGTCGATGCGCCCCCCATTACGGAGAATGATGCGCTTTTCATTTTTTGACTGACTGAGGATCAGCGGTTGCAGAACGGCGCTAATTTCATCCCAGATTTCCTGGTACTGGCGGTATTGCGCGGTAAAAATCCCCACCCTACCCGCGATAAGTTGCCCGGTGGTAGGAACGGCAAATTTCCGCGTCGCGAAACTGGTAGCGATGTTTACCAGCATCACCGTTTTACCCCAGCGACGACCACAGCATACCGCGTGGAAGCGTTCCTCTATTGCCGCCGTCCATGCAGCTATTTGCCCCTCATGAGGTTTTGGGAGGTAGATTTCAATCGACATTATCCACTCCCGGCATCGGCAGAGAGTTGTGGATAATTATTTCGTTATTCTCACCACCCACGCCTTTTTTGAGGTTTTCAATCTCAGTGCGCAGCTTTTCGTTGCGAAGCCTCAGTCCTTCAAGCTCCAGATCATTGCGACTGTCAGTTGCACCACCAGCAGAACTTCCTTTCGTCGCCATTATCAGCTTGATAAGTTCGCGCCGGGCGGCAGCCTTATCCTCCAGCAGGATCTCAACACCAAATTTCCCGAGCTTTGCCCCTGCATATAATTGCCGCGCATCCCCATCAAGCAGAGTGGTATCCGCCATATAAAGCTGCCCCGTTCCCTCACCGCAGCACTTCGGGCAGTCCGGATTGGGTATGGCGTTATCAACAAAGCCAAGGCCTCCATATTCCGGTTCAGGTTTGCCATCTCTGGAAGCCTGCGCCGCTGCCTTATCAAATTCTGCTATATCGCGCCACTGGTAGAGATGATTCTCGCCCCAGCAATAACGGCAGTTAACACGGCGAAATTGTGCCAACTGATTGGGGTCAGCCTGGACAATGGCCATCAACTGACTCACCAGTAAATCCAGGTCTGCGGTATAGCGTTTCTGATACTGATTGCGGAAGTAGCTGATAGCGCGAAAAACCCTGGCATTTCTAAGCATACGACTGGCGTTGCTGTTAGCTGTCGCACCTTGCCCCTCATAACCGGCTAGTCGGTACGCCTCTGTCGGCTTTTTACCCTGAGCAACCAGCATCGCAAACTTAGCCTGCAGGTCAGAAATGCCGAATTCATCGGGACAGAACGAAAATTCCTCCGCGTCGTCCTCATTCAGGCACGCATCGGATACTGGCTTTTTTTCCCGAGATTTTTCGCTCCGCTTTTGTGCAGTCTGCGCAGTTTTTTTCTGCGCACTTTTTTGCGCAGTTTTGCGCATTTCTGTCTGCGCATTTTTCGGAGGTTTTTTGATGTAACGACGGGCTGTTGCATAATTCAGTCCCCTTGCTTCACACCATGCCACCGGAGATATACCGGAGCGGGTGTATTCAGCAATATACTCCTGCTGCAACGCCCCCCAGTCCGGTCTGTTCATCAGTTAGTCCTGATTTTTATCCACCCTGAGTAGTTCGCGCAGAGCAAAGGCATCCCCTTTTCTGGCAAGCTTAAACAATGCCGCCCGTAACTCGGCTTCACCTTTCGCTCTGCCCTTACGGATGGACGCATAAAAATTTGTCATTGCTTCCCGATTTTCTTTCAGTCGGTTCAGATCAACATCCAGAACGTCAGCGATTTGTTGTGCAGTCATCCGGCACGCTGCCAGAGACTCGACTTTCGAATACGGAATCATTTGTCACCCCCATTGATATGCAGGGTGTCTTCTTCCTGTATTTTTCGTGAAGGATTTTTACTGCAGCGTTGTTCCAAGTGACCTGATGGTGAATGCGTTTATGGCTGGCACCCATCAGTGAGATTTTTACGCACGACGGCGCATACATGACGGAGTAAAAACTTTTAACGTAGGTTCCGGAATCCAGATACAGCTCGGTCATTCCGCCGCTGTTTTTCTGCGTCTGTTTCTGCCCTAACTGGACAGCACCGATCGTCATAAACAATTCACCACAGCGACCGAGATTCGTGTACGTATTCACATCCTCGTTAATGCGCCCCATGAATGAGAACGGTCGATCAACCGAACAGATAAAGCTGTTCATTGCCTTGCGTTTCACCCACGAAGCATGGCCGCCATTGTCACCAAGAAAATCCCCGCCCTGCGACATAGCGATGGAAAGAGCAGGTATTGATTCGTAGTACGCCAGCATTTCAGAAAGGATCGCATCCAGTTTCCTTATCGGAAAATAGGCCTGGTCATAGTTGCGATCCACCCGAAACTGGAACTCGTGATAATCATCATCGAGCTGAATGAAGTATTTACACCCGACCAGTTTTGCCAGGTCGAAACAGGCATTACGGGCGTAAAAAATTGAGCGGCGGTCACCGAAATTATCGGCTTCGTCAAAACGACTGGCGATATCGGATTTGGAAAACACCAGCACCTGTTCACCAAATTCAGCCATGTACTGATGCCGTGTCTTATCTTCATCATCAACAACGATAAAAATTTTCCCGGTATAGCCAGCACGACGCAACGTCCGGTAAGTCAGAACTTTGTCCGGTCGCCCGTGAGTCAGAATAAAGGCGCAAAAATCATCACGCATATTCCTCCTCCTCCCCGCCATGCATGATCTCCACCATGCGCTGCGTCATTCGGACAAATCCATTTTCAATAGCCTGCTGATAATCAATGATCACCAGCGCCGACTCCTCGAAAAGGCACTGAATTTCAGCGGGGGCATGAGCGTAATAGTCCGCAATTCTGCTGAAATTAAACACCGTGTGACGTTCTGCCGCACACAGGAGGAATTTCTCAATATCAGGATCAAGGGACGCCGAACGTATCCGGCTGATCAGCTCCTGAGTTTTCGTATCGTCGTACAGTTCACTGATATCCGGTTTACCGCCCGACGGCTCATAAACAGGCGTATCAATTTTCGTCGTATACGGCTCCTCCTTATTTCCTGTACCGGGCAAAACATCCGTCAACAGTTCATCAATTTCTGTCGTGCCGAAGCCTGTCAGGGAGACATCAAAATCAGCATTGATTAGGTCCGACAGCTCCATCCGCAACAGTTCTTCATCCCAGCCAGCATTCATCGGTAGGCGATTATCTGCCAGGCGGTACGCCTTTTTCTGCTCATCCGTCAGGCCAGACAGAACAATGACCGGAACAGAATCCATTTTGAGCATTTCAGCCGCCATAACACGACCGTGACCCGCAATAATTTCGCCCTTTTCGTCAATCAGCACCGGATTAGTCCAGCCGAATTGCTTAATACTTTCTACCAGTTGTGCCACCTGCTCAGTACTGTGCGTCCTGGCGTTGTGCGCATACGGTGACAATTCTTGTAATGGGCGATAGACTATCTTTAACTTCTCGCTCATACAGCCTTGCTTTATGAATAAAACGCACCCCAGCAGCCAGTGCTACTGGGGGCGGAGGTGTTGCTGGTAAAGTTAGGTATTGGATCAATGAGTGAGTCAATATAATATTAAACTCACAATTATAAATCAGCCATATATTAGGAGCGCCAAAAAAAACCTGAAAACAATATAATAACAGGATAAATTTCAAGGCGACCAAGAATCATAGCTATGCACATTAAATATTTTGCAATGTCATTAAGCACTCCGAATGACGATGCAGTAGCCCCAAAACCTAATCCCATATTATTAATACATGCAGCCACTGTTGCAAATGATGTAAGAAAATCATATCCCATACCATTTAACACCAGTATAAAAAACACCGTGAAGAGAGTATAAAGAAAAAAGAAACTCCATACAGACCTCATTACACGATCTGTAACTATCTTCCCTCCTACATTTACACTCAACAACGCTCTGGGATGAGAAAGCTGGTTTATCTCGTGTTTGCTTTGTTTGAAAAGTATAAGAAATCGAAGTGACTTAATTCCACCACAAGTTGAACCTATACATCCCCCAAAGAAACTTGACAACAGCAAAAACACTATCGTGTGCGTGGGCCAGTTTGCATAATCCTGCGTAGCTAAACCATTATCAGTGAGCATGGAGCTGGCAAGAAAAAACGAATGAATAAAACTTCCTGGCAAGTCATACATACCTATATGCCAGACCTGGAAAGAGGTAACAATGATCACCCCTAAGGCTATTAACAGAAAGAAACGAAGTTCAATATCTCTGATTAAAGGTTTTATCGTTTTCCTGCTAATAACAATATACCAAAGGGTGAAGTTGAAAGCCGATAGCAGGGAAAAAGAACCAGCCACCAGCTCAACCAAATAGTTATTAAAATATCCGATACTCTCGCTATGAGTTGAGAAACCACCAAGCGAAACTGTGGATATCCCGTGACAAATAGCATCAAACAAAGGCATTCCTGCAAGTCTATAACAGACAATACAAGCAATACCTAATAAAGAATAAGTTATCCAAAGTGTCCGTGACGTATCGGCCAGGCGGGGAGTAAGTTTGTCATCCTTAAATGGCCCCGGCATTTCTGACTGATAAAGCTTTGCACCACCAATACCCAATAATGGCAATACAGCAACCGCCAGAACAATAACTCCTAAACCACCTATAAAATTTAACTGTGACCGATAGTACAAATATGCCCGAGGTAATGAACTAACATCATCAATTACAGTTGCTCCTGTTGTTGTTATTCCAGAAACCCCTTCAAACAGAGCATCAATGAACGTTAAATTAAGTTCTGAGTCAATCCATAAAGGGAATGCACTAATAACAGAAAACAAAATCCAAAACATTACAATTATAATAAACCCATCACGGGTACGTAATTGAATGCCAGATTTCTTAGTTGTATACCACGCTCCGCCACCAACGCAAAAAAATATAACGAAAGTTATAAAGAAAACGAACAGGCTTTTTTCTTTATAAAACAATGCTACAACCATTGGTGGCAACATTGAAAGACTATAGAGCCAAACCAGGAACCCACACATATGAGTAACAACTCTTACATGAGATGTATTCATATCTAAATATTCTTTCAATTATAACCACCTTGCTGCAATATTATGATTATACTGTATAAAATTTAACTCCTCTTAGATCTTACTTCACTGTTCCTTATGAAACAATCATCAAAATGAATCATATTGTAGTTAAGATTTTACTTTAAACACTGTTCGGTTATGTATTGCTGAGCACCTTCAAGTTGGGCCTGCATCATTACCAGTCGTTCCCGGAGGGTGAAATAATCCCGTTCAGCGGTGTCTGCCAGTCTGGGGGAGGCTGCATTATCCACGCCGGAGGCGGTGGTGGCTTCACGCACTGACTGACAGACTGCTTTGATGTGCAACCGACGACGACCAGCGGCAACATCATCACGCAGAGCATCATTTTCAGCTTTCGCATCAGCTAACTCCTTCGTGTATTTTGCATCGAGCGCAGCAACATCACGCTGACGCATCTGCATGTCAGTAATTGCCGCGTTCGCCAGCTTCAGTTCTCTAGCATTTTTGTCGCGCTGGGCTTTGTAGGTAATGGCGTTATCACGGTAATGATTAACAGCCCATGACAGGCAGACGATGATGCAGATAACCAGAGCGGAGATAATCGCGGTTACTCTGTTCATTGCTGACCCCACAAACAGATTTCACGCTCAATCTCACGACGAGTCATGAGACCTTTCCATTGCTTACCGCCAGCATATGTCCAGCGACGTAGCTGATCACATGCGCCTTTGATATCGCCCTGGTTTATTTTGCGAAGAAGCGTCGATGTTCTGAAATTGCCTGCACCCACGTTGTAGACGAACGAGTAAAGAGCACCGCGCGTTGTTTCCGGTATATCGACTTTGATGTACGGGTTAATTTGTCTTGCGACCGTGGCAAGGTCTTTATTCAGGAGGGCTTTGCATTCTGCTTCGGTATACGTTTTACCGGGAATGATGTCTTTTCCGGTGTGTCCGTGACATACAGTCCATACGCCAACGATATCTTTGTATGGTATGTAGCTGACACCTTCCAGACCATCGTTACCACTTGGGCCAGTGATTAACACTGATGCTATAGCAATTGCTCCGCCACCAATAGCAGCAGCAACGGCTTTTCGTAATGATGGAGGCATTATTCACCTCTCGCAGCCTTGCGCTTATCTTCTTTAATCTTGAAATAAAGGTTTGTCAGGTACGTCAGCAGGCCAAATACCAGACTACCCAGCACACCGATTGCAGCCCACTGTGACGGAGTTACTCTATCGAGCAACTGTAAAAACCAGTAGCCAGCACTGCCTGCGGAGGTGCCATAGGCGACACCCGTTGTTAACTTATCCATGGATTTCATAACCCCCACCTCGCAGATGCGGGCGCTGTGTAATGGAAACAAAAAATGGCCACCAGCGGCCCGTAAAAAACACCCCGTCAAAAGCACCGGCATCCGCAGATGCCCTTTGCGTGGCGTTATTTGATGCGCGCCAGATGTGGCGCAAAGAAATGAAATAAGACTTATCGAAAATTAAGGTCAATTTGATGATTTAAACCACTTCTGAAGCTTAGTAGTATGAACATGTCCCCAGAAGGGGGCCAATACTTATTATTCTTCATGGACTTTGTCCCGCGGTCTTAATCCGACGACCGCGCTACTTTTTCACCCTCTCGCAAATTGCTATCTAAAGGACTTTGTCCCACGAGTATTCCAGGATGCTCGTGTCTTTTTTTGTCCTGAGGAAGGAATAAAAAAAACCGCCAGATATGGCGGTTGGTCAATGCATGAGATAAATCATTTTATTGTAATAAGAATCGAGGTGTCGGGTGCCTCCCGAAATATCCATCTCTACAACAGATATTGTGATTCCCCGCCAAACCACTATCTAAACCACCCTCGCACTGAGGAACACCTCTGCGGTGCTTTTACAACACCAGAATGATGCATCACCGACCCTGCCAGGAAATACAAAATCTCCACCGATAATGCACCATTCTGCTGCCGTAAAAAAATTAGCACTGTGACTACAACCGACCTCCAATCATAGTCAGAGAACGGATTGTCTTTTTAAAACAACCCACCCCACGTAATAAAAAATACGCCAGTGCCACGATACAATAAGGCTTGTTTCTCTGGAGCGGGTAGCGGGAATCGAACCCGCATCATCAGCTTGGAAGGCTGAGGTAATAGCCATTATACGATACCCGCATATGGTGCCGACTACCGGAATCGAACTGGTGACCTACTGATTACAAGTCAGTTGCTCTACCTACTGAGCTAAGTCGGCATTGGTTCTTCAGGGGAGCGATATCACCGAGCAAAGAAGAGTTCCCCCTCAGAACCGTTTTCGATAATACGATTTAATATTCCAATCGCAACAACACTTTGCGTCAAGTTATGTAAATTTATTTATATGTTTTTATTTTATGTGAATAATTCACTTTCACTTAAAATATATACAACAACATATAAATAAATTTATTTTGAAGGCGATGATTAAATGTCGTTTCTGATATCACACCACAGAAACAACAAAACCCGCTCGATGGCGGGTTCTATTAAAGTTTAATTGCGCTTGATTCGCCTCGCGATACAGCTTTGCGAAGCGTAGCAAAATTGAAGCAGTTTATGCGTAAAAAATCAAGCCGTTTTTTGAGCGAATGATTCTCGCATGGGAATGTATAGCGCATACTCAGCAACGGCCAACCAATTAGCAATTCGCTTTTCGCATGTGCTAAAACACCACTCTGGGTGTGCATCATTTAGCAATTCAGCCATTTTGCGTTTGGTCATCCCCCGCCCCTCATACCGTTGCCGAAGGACGCTAATCAATCCTGGATGCTCTGCCAGCACCTCACTTATGACCCGATCAATACATAACGCCTCTGCATCAGTACAATGCGCCAGCCAGCTCTTTTGCTTACCGTTAATCATATCCCGCAAAAAAGCCTCAAGTTCAGACTTGTTCAGACCTGCTTTTTTCATCCTCCGGAGCGTCTCGTTAATTGCCGTTTTTGTCAGCTTTTTAGAGGCCAACAACTGGTTGAACATATTCCCCGTCTTACCGCCGCCAATATACGACCAGCGCCCCCACATGCGCAGTTTTCCCTGAATCCAGACACTTTCCAGCGTGGTGAGACGAAGGTGTTCCCCGCTTTTGCCTGTATTTGTTGGGTAAATCATAAATAACCTTCCTTTCTCCAGATTTCTTGCGTGCGAAAAACACCTTCTGCATGCATCAGGCGTAAATCTTCTTTGGTGTAATCGCTTGTTTTTACCCGCCCGTCGATTAAATCGTGGCATGAGCTACAGGCAATCGCCGCCTGCATATCGTGTGGTTTTGTCGCTGTTCCGCACGTTCCCGCCAGTCGGTAATGCGCCAGCACAGACGTTTCCGGATCGTGATTGCAGTAGCCAAGAATTCTGACGGTGCACATCCGCCCCCGCGCCGCTTTACGTAAATCCACCATTACGCAAACTCCAGCAGCTGCGCGGCCACATTTTCGACTTGTTCCGGAGAGGAAAATTTACGGAACAGAATCCAGTTCCACAGCACATTCAGAACAGATTTATAAACCTGCTGAAACTCGGTTTCGTCCATATTCGCAAAAGCGATAGATTTTGCCCGACGCCCGCGGCTACCGTCCGGATAAAAATGTTCGGTGTAAAATCCAGCCTGAATGGTTACCCACTCGCGAAAAGCCTCAAACGACTTTAGCAATGCCGTATCCCGGGTTCTGCGTGTCGCAACTGTATTCAGATATTGCTCTGCGGCATCACTCAGGGCTGGCGTGTGTTCCCGACCAACTGATTCGCACAGGTAATCAACGAAACCAGACAGCAGTTCTCGTTCGCGAGGCGTGATCGCCCCACCGACCGGAGTCCAGTAATCGAATCCCAGTTGCAGGAGTTTGAAAAAACGCTTGTGGAATGCGTAGTTACGCACACGCTTAAAGTCTGCGTGTATCCACTCGCCTATTTTGATTTGATGCAGAAAATCACAACTCTCCGGCGTCGCCGGGAGAAGTAATCCGGAAGAGGTTTGTTTGACCAGTTGTATATGCGCCATTTCTTAATCTCTCGATGGCGCAGCGCAGCAGATGCCAGTTGTTCAGGCTGACGTATGAAGTATAAATAAACTGGCTCCAGTGTAAAGCCCCACCTTAATGGAATAAAAACCAAAAAACAGATTGCTGGGATACAAACAACGCTTATTATTAAAAGCGGTTAAACAAATTAAATTTTAATGTTATGCAAATCTGCCAGATCACCATAATATCTCATTTGAAAACCGCTGAAATAACAACCCTATCAGGGTTAATCATATTAAGGTGAGTAAATATGGAAAACAACAAATCTGCACATTACGTTCCTTTTTTATCTATAATACTTTTTGTATTTTGTTGTGTATGGGCGGTATTTTTATAAAACACACCCACAAATAAATCAAACCCGCTACAGCGGGTTTGATTTATATAGTTGTTATACGGAAACTGGCACACGAGCAGGCAATGGATAGTGAGCCCAGTTATTAGCATTTAAAGCTCTTACGCCATCAGCATAAACTTGTGTGTTTCCATCTAATGATTTTAAAGTTACTACAATAGTTACAGGTAAAGGCTCCATTAAGGCCGGTTCATTCGCTCTCAACGTTGTTTTAGCCTGAAGAGCCCAGTTACCCGAAGTAATTCCTTTATTAAATGCCTTGCGATGAATTTTTACTGGTGACCACTTTCCACCATGCTCAATTTGAGCTCTCTCATATCCAGATTGACCGTTTTCTCCTTCCATAGGCACTTTTCCTTTTATAGTATTATTCTCAATTAAGCCAAAACTTAGCTCTACGTTCGCGCGAACATATTCACTGCCGGCATTAGGGTTCAGTGGTGGTGCATATGCAGCAGTAATTACAATCTCACCTTTAAATTTTCCATTTTGAATAAGTGCCGATGGTATGGGATAGTTATCCTTTCTCCACCTCACCCCAGGAACCAAGAATGTTTGGAAAATCAGAGTAAACCTATCATCACTATCATATAAGGTCTCAATAACTTCATTAGGAATTCCCGCTCCCAAATAGCGTCTTTCACTTGGCGAGTAATCAGGAGAAGATAATTGAGCGGAATGAATTAATAATGCTTTAATCAATGATGGTGAAACATTAAAGTCTGTATTAGTGGCTATTCTCTGCCATGTATGCGCAGCTAAACTTGCCACAATTGGAGCAGCAAAACTAGTACCAAAATTAGAGCAAAGCCTATTATCTGGCCCTACGACCTTTAAACTGCTTGCTCCTACATTCCAAGGTCTATGAACCCCACCGCCAGCATGGATTATATCTGGCTTTGGAGTAAATACAGGCCCAGGGCCACGACGAGTATATGGTGTCGGTGTTCCAATTTCACTTAAAGCATCATTAGCTTCCATATGAGAAACTGAACCAACTGTTAGTGCTCGGACTGACTCTCCAGGAGAGGAAATTAAATCAGCACCTCCAAGCGGATCAGGATTTGGCCATGTACGTATAGGTTCATCTACATAATTACCTGCAGCAACTACAAACAAAATACCAAATTTATCGCTGAGCCGATCTAACTCCATCGCAAAATCACTAAACGTCTGCTCATTACATGGTCCGCCTCCCAAAGACAAATTCCAGACTTTTATATCTGGTCTTTTATTTACAGCATCTGCTAGCCTCAGAATTAAATCTGATATATAAGATCCATTTTCATCTAAGGCACAAACATCATGGATTTTAGATTTTGTATCAGGAATCCATGGATGATTGTCATTTAAAAAATGAGCGCCTGATATCAATGAAGACACCATAGTCCCATGTTCATAACTCGTATCAGGAGGAATTACGTATGTTTCCCTACTCACTACCCAAGGAGTAATTGTTGCCGCGATGGGGCTTACCCCAGTGTCAAATACAGCAACAATGGGTAATTCTTCTGATGGTACGGGAAAGCTATTTGTTTCAATGCCAACAGAATCACTTACACTAACCGGGAATGCTGAATATTTTGGTTCAGGAATTAACGTTCTTATACCCGGGTAATCAATGAGAATGTCTAATATATATCTATCATTTGGGGATAAATCCATTATCCTTAATAAGGGAAGACCACATTTTTGTCTAATCTCATCATATTTAACTCCGTGTTGTTCTAATATAGAAATAACGTTTTCATAGTTGTTGTAAGTTGCATCTTCACCTGTGTACTCAAATAGTCGTACAAGGATGTTTGATGATTCAAACAAACCATCAGTGCCTCCTGGAACCTTCCTATTCTCATCCCAAGGTTCAATGCGCTCAATCGCGCTTAGATTAGCCAAAATCGCTTTAATATTCCGATGTAAAATGACTGACTCTAATACGTCAAAACAGCCGGCATGAGCAGCAACCAACATTTCATCTATTTTGGCATGACCGGCATTTTGCAATCCAGCCTCTTGAGCAATTTTGTTCGGCCTATGCGTTTTGGCTATTCCCTGGTCTCTTAATTTGAAAACCAAAGTACCCAAGCTTCCAGGGTACTCTGAAAGTTTGGATTCTAAATAATGTTTACTGGTTGTTAAATTTCTTACTAGCCCTTGTCTATATTCGGCTGTTACATCAACCAATACCTTTGCCCCACCGCCAGCGTTTACTATTGCACCCAAGTCACTACTGGAAAAAGGGATTCTTAACATTGGGTTTGTAACTTTTGCGTTACTAAACTGTGTACCCCTTCTGCTCATATGCTCCTGACTCCTTCAGAATGTTTGAAATTACTCTTGATGTAAGTTTGTACAAATTAGCAAGAACTCTGATAGAAAATAATTTTTTATCTTTAGAACGTAACCAACGAATTTCATCTTCGTAAGTGCTTAAATTTACACCTTCCATAAGCGATTGAGCAAGATACAAACGCCTATACAATTTATGGTGATTTATCACACTTGCACCTTCAATAACTGCATCCCTACGTGCATCCAAGCTCACCTGTTCAATTATTGCTCCGGATAATCCTTCCGATTTTCTTGATAAATCACTTAAATCTAGATCGCTACATATCATATTCTTTAAACGATTTTTCCAAATTAACTCTCTCTGATGTATGTCAGGCAGAGGCATTGGAATTCTGAAGCTAAATCGCCTCCAGATTGCAGGATCCAGAAGTTGCTCATGGTTAGTTGAGGCAATAATTACCGTATCCTCTGATGCCGCATCCATATTCTGCAATAGTGAAATGACAACTCGCTGAAGCTCACCGATATCTCTCTCATTACCTCTTGCTCCAGCTAAAGCATCAAATTCGTCTAAAAAAAGCACTGATGGCCTCTGCATTACATAATCGAAAACCTGTCTAAGATTTTTGCTGGTTTGTCCCAATAAACTACTAATCAAAGTATCGCAACGCACTGTAAGAAGTGGAAAATCTAAGCGGGTAGCGATGTACTTAGATAACATAGTCTTACCTGTTCCTGGCTTTCCATACACGAGCATACGACTCGGCAATGCTGCATCAGCTTTAACAAACTCATCATAACGTTGAACATTAGTGATAAACTCTTCAACACGGGTACTGATTGCTGCAGGCAGAAAAATCTCTGAACTGTCTAATTTAGGATAACTGACATCAACAGTGTTGAGTCGACTATCAATATCTACCGGTAATGAGCCCAGAGATATCCCACCTCCAGCCCTTTGAGCTCCTGCCAACGCCTGGGGAGCTCTAAGCAACCTTTCTCTTATCATTCTGGCTTGCTTGACCTCCCCTTTTTGTTCGAGCTTATCTGCCAGCAACCCAGCATAATTACTAGCCATCGAAGCATTTGCCTTTGTTGCACCTTCAATGATTTTTAACACTTCTGATAAATAATCCATTCAACACTCCCACAACAAAAAGCCACAGCAATCAAAAAATGAGCACGCAGAATCAAAATACTCTCTAATCGTAACGCATTTTGAGATTTTTGATACGTTTTTTTGGGATTATGTAACGCCAAATGGTCATTTTGTGTCAGAAAAATAAATCTTAGTACCGAGAATATGTAGCTTCCATCCTTCATCGTTCTATTCATCCCTGATCTCCAAGCCTCTCTCGAAAACCATTCTGATAAAACGCCAGCACACGCTGCATAACTTCACTCTTCCGGCACTCGCGACAGATTATGTTCAGACGCCTGTCGTAGCGGCGTATTTCTCCGTCTGGTAATGACCAGATAAGGTCCGGATCAACCACAGATGGTTTCTTCACCTTTGCCCTGGATAGTTTTTTGCGGGCATTTTGCCAGTCCTTACGAGCCTGTTCAGACAGGAATAACCCGTAACCAGAGTTGTATACATCGCCACTGGCAACCAGCTCTCTGGCGAGAACGCTCATCAGATATCTTGTCGCACCTGTCTTGGCCTCCAGTTGTCGTAACGTCTCGCGTCCACTCCGGCGTACTAGCTCAACAACCTGCCCTTTAATTTTTTCCCGCTCTTCTTGTGTAAATACTTTTGCCATAAGCGCCTCCGGCAATCACTTTTCCGATACAACACGGCGGGAAGAATCAGCAATCTGTCGAACAATATCCCGGTGCTTGTTCAGCTCCCGCAGCGCGGCGCAGACTCGCTCCCACTTCTGGACATGATTTTTCGCCCGACGCAGTTCGCGGTTTGCCATATGCAGCGATGGCAAAATCAGGTCATCAGCTCGCGTTTCAGTAAACGATGGCAGCGACTGCACAATGTCCGCCACAGTTTCTGTTTTAATATCTTCCTGTGTTGCAGCTTCCTGTACTGGTAACGCAACATCTGCTGGCTGAGGAAAGGCTTTAAAATCAGTTTCCGTTACCGATGCAGCTTTCGGCTTTGCTGGTAAATTATCGCCCGGTATGCAGTAACGAAATTTACCGTTCTGATTAACGCGAATCAGACGACCTTTGCTGATTGCCATTGCCAGCGTTGAAGCCACTTTGCGTGATGTGGTACCGAACCATGTAGCCAACTCATCCGCCGTTTGTGGTCCACGTTGTTCAATCGTCGCAGTTAAATCGCACTCCGAAATTTTCGCGACTGTTGCCGTGGTGGTTTCTTCCGGCGGTTCTGCCTGCTCTGGCTGTTCCTGCTGAACGTTGTTATCAGCCACACGCTAGGTGTATACGCTTTTATCAACGAAACCAGCCTTTTTCAGCTCCCACAGCTCGTTCAGTACCTCTTCACGACTGATATCAAGTCGCGCAGCCAGTTCTACCGACGTGGCTTTTCCCATTGCTTTCAGTGCGTCAAAAACAGTCTCCATTAAAATTTCCTCCCGGTAAAAATCACTTCGCAATTCCTGGCTGGACGACATTCGGACGCCAGCTCTCCCAGTTAAAATTCACCCAGCGTCCGCCGTTCATGGTCATGCGATCCATAATCCGCTCGCCGAGCAATGTTTTCATGGCCTCATAGTTCAGGTTTGTCAGCATCCCCACGCTGCGCATCGACGCTGTCCGGCGATCAACAATCTGGTGCAGCACCACCTGCTCGTTTTTTGTCTCGCGCTGAATGCCAATTTCATCAAGAACCAGCAGATCCACTTCGCACAGTTCCCGCAAAAATTTTTCGCCTGACTGCCCATCGTCATAGCTGGCGTGCAGGGCACTCATAACATCAGCCACGGTAACCACAATCACTGTCTGACCGTCTTTCAGCAGGCGATTCCCGATAGCTGCCGCTAAGTGGTTCTTCCCGGTACCAGGTTTTCCGCTGAACGCAAAATTTGTACACCCGGTCATCAGTTCATCAGCGATGGATTTCGCCTGACTCAACGCGTATCGCTGCGCTTCGTTCTGCACCTGGTAATTCGAAAACGAGCATTTGCGGTGCAATGGCTGGATGCCAGAGCGATTCAGAATTTTTTCCACCCGCAACTGACGATTCTGACGGTTGATCTCCTCACAACGTTTCTGGCCTTCGGAAAGTTGCCACTCGCGCCACTCCGCTACCGTCTTGAATGGCGCGGTTACATGTGACGGGGCCAGCCTGCGGATACGTTCAAGAACGTCGCCTGTCGCAATATTTTTCATGGACAGTTACCCCCTGAAGCCTGGCGGGATCGCACTATCCGGTAACGAGACGGTGTTAACCTGTCGGAGTAACGTCTCAGGTCGAACACCTTTCGGCGCGAACAAGCCCTGGTATTCATTGGCGATGCTGTGTCTAATCACCTGCTCAGGTGAAAAACCCTGCTGGCGGAATTTTTCCAGCTCCCGTATCGCCCCGTTAGCGCCCTGCTCCGTTCGAATCGGTTTTCGCAATGCCTGGCGAAATTCAACCCACTCACGCCAAAGCGAGACAGAAATCCAGTTCGGCAAAGCAATATCCAGAGGGTCAAACTTTTTGACACCTCGATTCCCCCGGGGGGGATTTAGGGGGGGATCTGTTTTTAGATCTTTATCTGTATCTTTATTAGTTGCCTTTGTGTTGACATCATGTTCAAACACCACTTCAACATCTGTTTGAACACCTGTTAAATTTCTCTCTTGTTTTGTTTGAACATCTGCTTCCTTTCTGCTTCTTCTGGCCTGAACAGATGCTTTTCCTGCGGCTGATTTTTTGGTTAATTTTTCCCTGACTGATGCCAGATCTTCCGCAATCCGAAGATGCACCCATTCCTCGCCGTTATCGCAAAAAAACTCCTGCAAGGATGGTTCAACATCAGCCCATCGCTCGTTAGTCAGACGGGCAATTTTTGCCAGCCTGTTTTTAGGTATTGGCTTTCCTGTTTGCCAGTAATTGAACATCAGCAACAAATACGCACCATGCTCCTCTGCTGACAAATGCATGGTGTCAGCCAGGTAATCAGCTATGTACAGTTGCATGTATGGTAATGCGGCCATAATTGCCCCGTATGATGCTGCCCGGTGGCTTAGAATAAGCACAAACAGCATGAAAACTTTTGCTTAATGAACAATGACAGAATCGTCGGAAGACCCGCCGCCGCTGAAATGCGCTTTCCGGTAAACGGCTTGGACTGCATCATCATGCGCATCAATTGCCGTACTTAACGCTTCCTGCGCCGCCAGTAATGCACGGCGTTCCAGGGTATCGAAGATGCAGAGTCGGTGACGCAGCTCGCGCGGAAGGATTGCCAGAATTGCTGGGATCAGCTTCTGAATTTTTTCCCTTTGCGCATTCGTTTCACCTTTCAACCAACGGTGATAGATATTCTGCTGATTGTTCCAGTCCTTGCCTGGAACCAGGGGCAATTCCCCGCCCCCCTGGCGCAGATATTCTTCAGTAATTGCATTGGCTACCCATGCCTGCCCTTTTTCGGCTGCCAGGGCAAACAACACCGATTCGATGTGCTCATGCTTGATTTTCATGAATCATTTGCCTCTTGATGTTTCAGGTATGATCAAATGAGGATTTGTTACTGTCATTTAGTTGCTTCACTGACATATTCTGCGAACAACATGCCGAACGTCGTAAATATGACCAGTCAATATCAGGACGAAGTTCTTCGCACAGCACCTCACCTCTTGTTGCACGTTCAATTGCTGGACATCTCTCGGCAGGCAATTGACGTACCCCTTTGATCCATTGATTTACGCTTGGAGGTGATACACCTAAAAGCCTAGCCATTGCTGTTTGCCCACCGACAACAGCACAAGCTTGCTTGAATGAATAGTTCTCTTTTTTCATCGAATGAACTCCAAAAACACACAGAGATATTAGGCGACGCCTAATACAAATGTCAATAGGCTATGCCTAATACAATGAGAGTAGGGATTGCCTAATGCAATGAGCATAGGAGAATATTAAGCAATGCTTAGTGGTAAAGACTTAGGCCGAGCGATAGAGCAGGCCATTAACAAAAAAATCGCATCGGGATCCGTCAAATCAAAGGCGGAGGTCGCACGCCACTTCAAAGTCCAACCACCATCAATCTATGACTGGATTAAGAAAGGCTCCATAAGTAAAGATAAACTTCCAGAATTATGGCGTTTCTTTGCTGATGTTGTTGGTCCAGAGCATTGGGGGCTTAACGAATACCCCATACCAACCCCCACCAATCCAGATACAAAAAGTGAACTTTTAGATATAAACAACCTTTATCAAGCAGCCTCTGATGAAATAAGAGTGATTGTAGCTTTCCTGTTATCTGGAAATGCTACAGAACCAGATTGGGTTGACCACGATGTTCGCGCCTACATAGCAGCGATGGAAATGAAAGTGGGTAAGTATCTGAAAGCTCTAGAATCTGAACGGAAAAGCCAGAACATCACAAAAACTGGAACTTAAACTTATATGGTCTGACGGAAAACTCCTGGATTCCGTTATTTAACCCCCCCATCACTTTCTCCAGTCGCCATCACCTATTAGGTTACGCTTAAAACATTAGGCATAGCCTATTGACAATCAATTAGGCATTACCTATAGTTCCAGCATGCCACCCACCCCGCCCCACAGAACGCCAGGCAATACTTCGAGTTACCAGGCAGTGGTCAGGGGTTAAGTAGCCAGCCCGAGGCGTATGAACATGACGGCGGGATTCAAATTTTGCAGTGCAGCAGTTAGTTCCGCCACCCGGCGTTAAGGGGAGAGATAAGATGGTGCATTACGAAGTAGTTCAGTATTTGATGGATTGTTGCGGTATCACTTACAGCCAGGCTGTGCAGGCTTTACGTAGCAACGACTGGGATCTCTGGCAAGCAGAAGCCTCTATCCGCAACAACAAGATGTGAGGTGCGAAAAATGCAAAAAATCGACCTCGGCAATAACGAATCCATGGTGTGCGGCGTGTTCCCTAACCAAGATGGAACGTTCACTGCTATGACGTATACCAAAAGCAAAACATTTAAAACAGAAACAGGCGCACGTCGCTGGCTTGCCAGAAATACTTGCTAATCCATTATTTGGATTAATTCAATATTCTCGCTGTAGGGGTATAGCAGAAACCACCAAAGCCCGGAGGTGGTGAAATAAAACCGGGCACAACACGAAGGCGCATTTCCGATATCCATAAAGAGTCGGTCTTGTCTGTTAAATTTAAATGGTGGGAGTGCGCCTCCGGTTGTGGATAACAACACTGCTATGTGTAGTCTTGGCGGCATCAGTTTTTTCTTGAAGTTCGACTGATGCCCGCCCTTTTTAAAGTGAATTTTGTGATGCGGTGAATGCGGCTAAGCGCACGCGGCACAGTTAAAAGTCATGTTAGTCCTTATTGGTTTGGGTGGGAAAGCCGACTGTAATTGTTAACTGGTTGCAGTCACCTGGAGGCACCAGGCACCGCATCAACAAAGTTCATTTGTAAAAATGGAGATAATTATGATTGCACATCACTTCGGAACTGATGAAATACCACGTCAGTGTGTGACTCCTGGTGACTATGTTCTTCATGAAGGCCGGACATATATTGCCTCGGCAAACAATATTAAAAAGCGAAAACTTTATATTCGTAACCTGACCACAAAAACATGCATTACTGACTGCATGATTAAAGTCTTCCTCGGTCGTAATGGTTTACCTGTAAAGGCGGAGTCATGGTGATGACTAAGAAAATAAAATGTGCTTACCACCTTTGCAATAAAGAAATTGAAGAAAGCAAAAGTATCAAAAGACCACTTCATTTCATGCGTGGAGTTATCCAAACGACGGAAATGAAAAAATATTGTAGTGAAAGTTGTGCCGAAAAAGACCAGATGGCACACGAACTTTAATTAACTGACTATGCGAAACTGAATTTATGCCAGCAATGGCAGGGATTCGCTCAACCTTAATTAAGGAGAAAAACATGATTACCAGTTATGAAGCCACTGTTGTAACTACTGATGACATTGTTCACGAGGTTAATCTGGAAGGAAAGCGTATTGGCTACGTGATTAAAACAGAAAATAAAGAAACCCCATTCACTGTGGTTGATATCGACGGTCCATCAGGCAACGTTAAAACACTTCACGAAGGTGTCAAAAAAATGTGCCTGGTGCATACCGGAAAGAATCTGCCCGCAGAAAAAAAAGCCGAATTTCTGGCAACTCTAATTGCAATGAAATTAAAAGGTGAAATCTGAAAGAAATAGCCTGCGTATGGCGCAGGCTATGAACAGTGTGTATCCGGCAAGATCATTCACTGAACAAAACGAATTTTAATCTGAGTTGAGGTTAAAAAACAATGAGCACAAAACCACTCTTCCTATTACGGAAAGCGAAAAAATCATCCGGTGAACCTGACGTCGTCCTGTGGGCAAGCGACGATTTTGAATCGACCTGTGCCACTCTGGACTACCTGATCGTTAAGTCAGGTAAAAAACTGAGCAGCTATTTTAAAGCTGTTGCCACGAATTTTCCTGTCGTTAATGACCTGCCCGCTGAAGGTGAGATCGATTTTACCTGGAGTGAACGCTACCAACTCAGCAAAGACTCCATGACATGGGAACTAAAACCGGGAGCAGCACCAGACAACGCTCACTATCAAGGCAATACCAACGTCAACGGCGAAGACATGACTGAGATTGAGGAGAATATGCTACTCCCAATTTCTGGCCAGGAACTGCCCATTCGCTGGCTTGCTCAACACGGCAGCGAAAAACCGGTAACGCATGTTTCACGCGACGGACTCCAGGCATTACACATTGCTCGGGCTGAAGAACTACCGGCTGTTACTGCCCTGGCTGTTTCCCACAAAACCAGCCTGCTCGACCCGCTGGAAATTCGCGATCTCCACAAACTGGTTCGTGACACTGACAAAGTTTTCCCTAATCCTGGTAATTCAAACCTGGGACTGATAACTGCTTTTTTCGAAGCATACCTGAACGCTGACTACACCGATCGAGGACTGCTGACAAAAGAGTGGATGAAGGGTAATCGTGTTTCACACATCACTCGCACGGCTTCCGGTGCTAATGCTGGCGGCGGAAACCTCACCGATCGCGGCGAAGGTTTCGTACACGATCTGACGTCACTGGCGCGCGACGTAGCCACTGGCGTACTGGCCCGTTCAATGGATCTGGACATCTATAACCTTCATCCGGCACACGCTAAACGCATTGAGGAAATTATCGCTGAAAATAAACCGCCCTTTTCTGTTTTCCGCGACAAATTCATCACCATGCCTGGCGGGCTGGATTATTCCCGCGCCATCGTGGTTGCGTCCGTAAAAGAAGCACCAATTGGGATCGAGGTCATCCCCGCGCACGTCACTGAATATCTGAACAAAGTACTGACTGAAACCGATCATGCCAACCCTGATCCGGAAATCGTGGATATTGCCTGCGGTCGCTCCTCTGCCCCGATGCCGCAGCGAGTAACAGAAGAAGGAAAACAGGATGATGAAGAAAAACCGCAACCATCTGGAACAACGGCAGTTGAACAGGGAGAGGCTGAAACAATGGAACCGGACGCAACTGAACATCATCAGGACACGCAGCCGCTGGATGCTCAGTCACAGGTAAATTCTGTTGATGCGAAATATCAGGAACTGCGGGCAGAACTCCATGAAGCCCGGAAAAACATTCCGCCCAAAAATCCTGTCGATGCAGACAAATTACTGGCTGCCTCTCGCGGAGAATTTGTTGAAGGGATTAGCGACCCGAATGATCCGAAATGGGTTAAGGGGATCCAGACCCGCGACTCTGTGTACCAGAATCAGCCAGAAACGGAACAGAACGACCCAAATACGCAGCAAAACGAGCCAGAAACGAAACAGCCTGAGCCAGTAGTGCAACAGGAACCGGAAATAGCCTGCAATGCCTGCGGCCAGACTGGCGGGGATAACTGCCCTGACTGTGGTGCGGTGATGGGCGACGCAACATACCAGGAAACATTCGATGAAGAGAGTCAGGTTGAAGCTAAGGAAAATGATCCGGAGGAAATGGAAGGCGCTGAACATCCGCACAATGAGAATGCTGGCAGCGATCCGCATCGCGATTGCAGTGATGAAACTGGCGAAGTCGCAGATCCCGTAATCGTAGAAGACATAGAGCCAGGTATTTATTACGGAATTTCGAATGAGAATTACCACGCGGGTCCAGGTGTCAGTAAGTCTCAGCTCGATGACATTGCTGATACTCCGGCACTATATTTGTGGCGTAAAAATGCCCCCGTGGACACCACAAAGACAAAAACGCTCGATTTAGGAACCGCTTTCCACTGCCGGGTACTTGAACCGGAGGAATTCAGTAACCGCTTTATCGTAGCACCTGAATTTAACCGCCGTACAAACGCCGGAAAAGAAGAAGAGAAAGCGTTTCTGATGGAATGCGCAAGCACAGGAAAAACGGTTATCACTGCGGAAGAAGGCCGGAAAATTGAACTCATGTATCAAAGCGTTATGGCTTTGCCGCTGGGGCAATGGCTTGTTGAAAGCGCCGGACACGCTGAATCATCAATTTACTGGGAAGATCCTGAAACAGGAATTTTGTGTCGGTGCCGTCCGGACAAAATTATCCCTGAATTTCACTGGATCATGGACGTGAAAACTACGGCGGATATTCAACGATTCAAAACCGCTTATTACGACTACCGCTATCACGTTCAGGATGCATTCTACAGTGACGGTTATGAAGCACAGTTTGGAGTGCAGCCAACTTTCGTTTTTCTGGTTGCCAGCACAACTATTGAATGCGGACGTTATCCGGTTGAAATTTTCATGATGGGCGAAGAAGCAAAACTGGCAGGTCAACAGGAATATCACCGCAATCTGCGAACCCTGTCTGACTGCCTGAATACCGATGAATGGCCAGCTATTAAGACATTATCACTGCCCCGCTGGGCTAAGGAATATGCAAATGACTAAGCAACCACCAATCGCAAAAGCCGATCTGCAAAAAACTCAGGGAAACCGTGCACCAGCAGCAGTTAAAAATAGCGACGTGATTAGTTTTATTAACCAGCCATCAATGAAAGAGCAACTGGCAGCAGCTCTTCCACGCCATATGACGGCTGAACGTATGATCCGTATCGCCACCACAGAAATTCGTAAAGTTCCGGCGTTAGGAAACTGTGACACTATGAGTTTTGTCAGTGCGATCGTACAGTGTTCACAGCTCGGACTTGAGCCAGGTAGCGCCCTCGGTCATGCATATTTACTGCCTTTTGGTAATAAAAACGAAAAGAGCGGTAAAAAGAACGTTCAGCTAATCATTGGCTATCGCGGCATGATTGATCTGGCTCGCCGTTCTGGTCAAATCGCCAGCCTGTCAGCCCGTGTTGTCCGTGAAGGTGACGAGTTTAGCTTCGAATTTGGCCTTGATGAAAAGTTAATACACCGCCCGGGAGAAAACGAAGATGCCCCGGTTACCCACGTCTATGCTGTCGCAAGACTGAAAGACGGAGGTACTCAGTTTGAAGTTATGACGCGCAAACAGATTGAGCTGGTGCGCAGCCTGAGTAAAGCTGGTAATAACGGGCCGTGGGTAACTCACTGGGAAGAAATGGCAAAGAAAACGGCTATTCGTCGCCTGTTCAAATATCTGCCCGTATCAATTGAGATCCAGCGTGCAGTATCAATGGATGAAAAGGAACCACTGACAATCGATCCTGCAGATTCCTCTGTATTAACCGGGGAATACAGTGTAATCGATAATTCAGAGGAATAATTCAGCCTGGCGGTGTAATGCACCGCCAACTTGAAATATTTTTTATGAGAAAAATTATGAGATATGACAATGTTAAACCATGTCCATTTTGTGGTTGTCCATCAGTAACGGTGAAAGCCATTTCAGGATATTACCGAGCGAAGTGTAACGGATGCGAATCCCGAACCGGCTATGGTGGAAGTGAAAAAGAAGCACTCGAAAGATGGAATAAACGAACCACTGGAAATAATAATGGAGGTGTTCATGTATAAAATTACCGCCACTATTGAAAAGGAAGGTGGCACTCCTACTAACTGGACAAGATATTCAAAATCTAAACTAACGAAATCAGAATGCGAAAAAATGCTCTCAGGTAAAAAAGAAGCAGGCGTTTCCAGAGAGCAGAAAGTAAAACTGATAAATTTTAATTGCGAGAAACTTCAGTCCTCGAGAATTGCATTGTATTCAAATTAAAACTTCATAGCTGATTATTAATAATCAACATCGGGCGTCAATTTCAGTCTAACATTGGCGCCTGCCAGAGGTGATGCGATGGCACAAGTAATCTTTAATGAAGAGTGGATGGTTGAATACGGCCTGATGCTTCGCACTGGTCTGGGGGCCAGACAAATTGAAGCATACCGCCAGAACTGTTGGGTGGAGGGCTTCCACTTCAAACGAGTATCTCCTTTAGGTAAGCCAGACAGCAAACGAGGGATTATCTGGTACAACTATCCAAAGATAAATCAGTTTATCAAAGACTCATGATATGTCTAAATTACCAACAGGTGTCGAGATTAGAGGTAGATACATTCGCATCTGGTTCATGTTTCGAGGAAAACGATGTCGGGAAACATTAAAAGGCTGGGAGATTACAAACAGTAATATTAAAAAGGCCGGAAATTTAAGAGCGCTGATAGTTCATGAAATAAACTCCGGTGAATTTGAGTATTTAAGACGTTTTCCCCAGTCCAGCACTGGGGCAAAAATGGTGACAACGAGAGTCATAAAAACGTTCGGAGAGCTTTGTGATATCTGGACAAAAATTAAAGAGACAGAGTTAACAACAAACACAATGAAGAAAACAAAATCACAATTAAAAACACTCAGAATAATAATTTGTGAAAGTACCCCGATATCACATATTCGTTATAGCGATATCTTAAACTACCGGAATGAACTGCTGCATGGAGAAACGCTTTACCTGGATAATCCAAGATCCAACAAAAAAGGAAGAACCGTGCGCACAGTTGATAACTATATCGCCCTGCTCTGTTCGCTGTTGCGTTTTGCGTATCAGTCGGGATTTATATCAACCAAACCATTTGAAGGAGTAAAAAAATTACAGCGAAACAGAATAAAGCCTGATCCGTTATCTAAAACAGAATTCAATGCATTAATGGAAAGTGAAAAAGGACAGAGCCAGAACTTGTGGAAATTTGCCGTTTACTCAGGACTTCGTCACGGGGAACTGGCAGCTCTGGCGTGGGAGGATGTGGATCTCGAAAAGGGAATAGTGAATGTCAGAAGAAACCTGACGATACTTGATATGTTCGGTCCCCCAAAAACAAATGCCGGGATCCGGACAGTAACACTACTGCAGCCTGCTCTTGAAGCACTGAAGGAGCAATACAAACTGACCGGGCATCATCGCAAAAGCGAAATCACCTTTTATCATCGGGAGTACGGCAGAACCGAAAAGCAAAAACTGCATTTTGTTTTCATGCCCAGGGTGTGTAACGGAAAACAAAAACCTTATTACTCGGTAAGCAGTTTGGGGGCAAGGTGGAATGCAGCAGTAAAACGTGCTGGTATTCGCCGTCGTAATCCGTACCATACGCGGCATACTTTTGCCTGCTGGCTGTTGACGGCAGGAGCGAACCCGGCATTTATAGCCAGCCAAATGGGGCATGAAACTGCGCAGATGGTGTATGAAATTTACGGTATGTGGATTGATGACATGAACGACGAACAGATAGCCATGTTGAATGCGCGGTTATCGTAGTTGCAAAGTTTGCCCCCAATTTGCCCCATTTAGTACCAGAGAACTGAAATAATGCAAGAAAATCAACAAATTACAAAGAAAGAACAATACAACCTGAACAAATTACAAAAACGTCTGCGTCGTAACGTGGGCGAAGCCATTGCTGACTTCAATATGATTGAAGAAGGCGATCGCATCATGGTTTGCCTCTCCGGGGGTAAAGACAGCTATACCATGCTGGAAATTCTGCGCAATTTGCAGCAAAGCGCGCCAATCAATTTTTCGTTGGTGGCTGTTAACCTCGATCAAAAGCAACCGGGCTTCCCGGAACACGTTCTGCCCGAGTATCTTGAAACGCTGGGCGTTGAGTACAAGATTGTTGAAGAGAACACTTACGGTATCGTGAAAGAGAAGATTCCGGAGGGCAAAACCACTTGCTCACTGTGTTCTCGTCTTCGTCGCGGTATCCTTTATCGCACCGCAACGGAACTGGGGGCGACGAAGATCGCGCTGGGTCACCATCGTGACGATATCCTGCAAACGCTGTTCTTAAATATGTTCTACGGTGGCAAGATGAAAGGTATGCCTCCGAAACTGATGAGCGATGATGGCAAACATATCGTGATTCGTCCGCTGGCCTACTGCCGCGAGAAAGATATTCAGCGCTTTGCCGATGCAAAAGCGTTCCCGATTATTCCGTGCAACCTGTGCGGTTCTCAGCCTAACCTGCAACGTCAGGTAATTGCTGACATGTTGCGTGACTGGGATAAACGTTATCCGGGGCGTATCGAGACGATGTTCAGCGCGATGCAGAATGTGGTGCCGTCGCATCTGTGCGATACCAACCTGTTCGATTTCAAAGGCATTACCCACGGTTCTGAAGTGGTTAACGGGGGTGATCTGGCGTTTGATCGCGAAGAGATCCCACTACAACCAGCGGGCTGGCAGCCAGAAGAAGATGAAAATCAGTTGGATGAGTTACGGCTGAATGTGGTTGAAGTGAAATAACCAGGATAGCGCCCGATACGCAAGCGTATCGGGCTACTCTTATGGAGGCCGGATAAGACGCGGCCAGCGTCGCATCCGGCAATGCCTAAGAAGATGTTTACTCTTGCACCCTGCAATTCAACATTTCATTATTTTAATAACCGCACCCGGCACGTTTTTCCTTTAATCTTCCCGCCCTGTAACTGTTTCCATGCTTTATGAGCAACAGCCTGACGCACCGCGACATAAACATGCGCCGGATGCACGGCGATTTTGCCAATATCTGCGCCATCAAGCCCGATGTCTCCTGTCAGCGCACCTAATACATCACCCGGGCGCATTTTGGCTTTTTTCCCGCCATCGATACACAACGTTGCCATTTCTGCTTCCAGCGGCACAATGGAACTATTCGCTGGCAGCGTTTGCCAGTTAAGTTTTATCTGCAACATGTCAGAAATGATATTGGCCCGCTGTGCTTCTTCCGGGGCACAGAAACTGATCGCCAGACCGCTATTTCCTGCACGAGCTGTACGACCGATGCGATGTACATGAACTTCAGGGTCCCACGCCAGCTCAAAGTTCACCACCAGCTCAAGCGATTTTATATCCAGACCACGCGCAGCAACATCAGTCGCGACCAGTACACGGGCGCTACCGTTAGCAAAACGTACCAGGGTCTGATCGCGATCGCGTTGCTCCAGATCGCCGTGTAACGACAATGCACTTTGCCCTACTTCATTCAGCGCGTCGCAGACAGACTGGCAATCTTTTTTGGTATTGCAAAACACCACGCAAGAGGATGGCTGATGCAAGCTTAATAACCGTTGCAACAGAGGAATTTTGCCTTTGCTGGATGTCTCATAAAATTGTTGTTCAATAGGTGGCAGAGCATCTGTTGAGTCAATTTCAATCGCTAAAGGATCGCGTTGCACTCTTCCGCTGATTGCGGCAATGGCTTCCGGCCAGGTTGCCGAAAACAGAAGTGTCTGCCGAGATGCTGGCGCAAAACGGATGACATCATCAATGGCGTCACTAAATCCCATATCCAGCATGCGGTCGGCCTCATCCATCACCAGCGTATTCAACGCATCCAGTGATACAGTGCCTTTTTGCAGGTGATCCAGCAAACGGCCCGGCGTTGCCACGATAATATGCGGCGCATGTTGTAACGAATCACGCTGCATACCGAACGGTTGACCACCGCACAACGTCAAAATTTTGGTATTTGACAGAAAACGCGCCAGCCGACGCAATTCACCTGCCACCTGATCCGCCAGTTCACGCGTAGGACACAGCACTAAAGCCTGGGTTTGAAATAGCGACGCATCAATTTGCTGTAACAAGCCGAGGCCAAAAGCCGCCGTTTTGCCGCTGCCGGTTTTCGCCTGCACGCGAACATCTTTTCCGGCAAGGATCGCCGGAAGCGCGGCGGCCTGCACCGGCGTCATGGTTAAATAACCCAACTCATTAAGGTTTGTGAGTTGGGCGGGAGGCAAAACATTCAGGGTAGAAAAAGCGGTCACAATCTATTCTCGTGGTCATCGACGCAAAGTCAGCAGGCGCGTATCCTCGCAGATCTACGCTCACGATGCGACAATTTAATCGGTTCTTCATCGGGTGGTGGGTCAGGCATGGGTTGCGGGCGAGGGATCGGATCAGGTACTGGAACAGGATCGCCAGGAATCGGTTCAGGGACAGGAATTTGCAAATAAATAAGTGTCGTCATATTTCCCTCCGGTCATTGGGTGGACTCTTAAAGGGTAGACGCTGATAAATAACAGGCAAAAAAAAAGCCGACTCATCAAAGTCGGCGTCGTACGAATCAATTGTGCTATGCAGTAATTCAAAAAAGGAAGTAAGACAATATGGAGCGCAACGCCCATCGCTTGACGTTGCATTCACCTGCAAGAGAGATATTGCCCTGAATGGGTAGAGAGTTTATTGACTTCGCTCAAACTTTACGGCGTTTTTGTATACAGACAGCCGGAAAAATTGCTTTTGTTACAACCATTTACTACGATGCAACCATAAAGCAACACCACCAATAAGAACAACTAACAGAATACAAAAAATTGAAAATCCAAATTGCCATCCGCCGCCAGGGATCCCACCAAGGTTGACGCCAAATAACCCTGTCAGAAACGTACTGGGTAAAAAGACCATTGCCATCAACGACATTGTATAGGTACGACGAGCTAAATTTTCCTGCATCACCTGAGCGATTTCATCCGCCATCACGCCAGTCCGTGCTATACAGGCGTCGATTTCGTCAAGACCGCGCCCAAGGCGATCGGCAATATCCTGCATCCGACGGCGTTGGTCATCGCTCATCCACGGCAAACGTTCACTGGCAAGACGAGCATAAACATCACGTTGCGGTGCCATATAGCGACGCATCACAATTAATTGTTTGCGCAGCAGAGCCAGGAATCCACGCGGTGGAATTTGCTGATCGAGAAGATTATCTTCGAGGTCGATAATTTTATCGTGCAGCTGCTCGATAAATTCGCTGGAATGATCGGTCAACGCATCGCACACATCAACCAGCCACCCCCCGCAATCGGTCGGACCAGTGCCCTCTTCCAGATCGCTCACCACATCGTCCAGCGCCAGCACTTTGCGTTGTCGGGTCGAAACAATTAATCGCCCATCCATGTATACACGCATGGCAACCAGCTGATCGGGGCGTTCATCGGTGCTGCCGTTTATACAGCGCAATGTAATCAGCGTGCCTTCACCGAGACGGCTGACTCGGGGCCGTGTGCTCTCGCCCGCCAGCGCATCACGTACGTTATTGGGAAGCAGCGGTGTTGTCGCCAGCCATTGGGCGCTATCATGGTGTACATAATTAAGGTGGAGCCAGCAGGGATGCGCTTCATCAATCACATCTGTATTTTCCAGCGGTTTAACGCCGCCTCTACCATCCAGCATCCATGCAAATACTGCATCCGGGACATTAACGTCCGATCCCTTAATCGCTTCCACAGTGCCTCCATCATCAACGCATTATTTTGTAGTCTAGCCTTCTGGCCCTGTTACGCAACATCTCATCACCCCATTACCCTGAAATGATTAATAAAATTCTGTCTAAATTGAATACAAAAAGCAAAATGCTTTTCCGTATACAAACCGTGTGAAGTGTTAAATAGCGTCTATCATTATCAGAATTATCTGATCATATGACGTGGCTTTTTTGCGATCGGATAGCAACAAAAATTGATAAAAATAATGGGATCTCAATGATTACACACAACTTCAATACCCTGGACTTACTCACCAGTCCTGTCTGGATCGTTTCGCCCTTTGAGGAACAGTTAATTTATGCCAACAGCGCGGCGCGACTGTTGATGCAAGACCTCACGTTTAGTCAGCTACGAACCGGTCCCTATTCCGTCTCCTCACAAAAAGAACTGCCGAAATACCTCTCCGATCTGCAAAATCAACACGATATTATCGAAATCCTCACCGTTCAGCGTAAAGAAGAGGAAACAGCATTAAGCTGTCGGCTTGTTTTGCGAGAGCTGACAGAAACAGAACCGGTGATTATTTTCGAAGGTATCGAAGCACCGGCAACGCTGGGTTTAAAAGCCAGTCGCTCGGCAAATTATCAGCGCAAAAAACAAGGTTTTTATGCGCGCTTTTTTCTGACTAACTCTGCACCAATGTTGTTGATTGACCCCTCACGAGATGGCCAAATCGTCGATGCTAACCTCGCCGCGCTCAATTTCTATGGTTATAACCATGAAACGATGTGCCAGAAACATACCTGGGAAATTAATATGCTCGGGCGTCGCGTCATGCCTATCATGCATGAAATCTCGCATTTACCCGGTGGTCATAAACCTTTGAATTTTGTTCATAAACTGGCGGATGGTTCGACTCGTCATGTGCAGACCTATGCCGGGCCGATTGAAATTTATGGCGACAAGCTCATGTTATGTATTGTGCATGATATTACTGAGCAAAAACGGCTGGAGGAGCAGTTGGAACATGCTGCCCACCATGATGCGATGACCGGATTACTGAATCGGCGACAGTTTTATCACATTACCGAGCCAGGCCAAATGCAGCACCTCGCTATCGCTCAGGATTACAGCTTGTTGCTCATCGACACCGATCGTTTTAAACACATTAACGATCTCTATGGGCATTCTAAAGGTGATGAGGTGTTATGCGCCCTTGCCCGCACTCTCGAAAGTTGCGCTCGCAAAGGCGATTTGGTGTTTCGTTGGGGAGGCGAAGAGTTTGTCTTATTGCTACCAAGAACCCCACTGGATACCGCGCTTTCGCTGGCTGAAACTATCCGCGTAAGCGTGGCAAAAGTGAGTATTTCGGGCTTACCACGCTTTACTGTCAGCATTGGTGTGGCGCATCACGAAGGAAATGAAAGCATCGATGAGCTGTTTAAACGCGTTGATGATGCTTTGTATCGAGCGAAAAATGATGGACGCAACCGCGTGCTGGCGGCATAAGCCACGGATGCGTCTCGTGATCAACGACTGCGCTTAGCGTGGCGCTCCCTGTTTTCTTGCTTCGCCTGCGCTGTTTTACGTAGTGCGACGTAACACGCCCCGCTGCCGCCATGATGCGGTAGCGCAGTGCAATATGCCTGAACATCATCAAATTCGGTCAGCCAGCGCGCCACATAGCTGCGGACAATATTGGCATGCGATTTATCATCCCGTCCTTTGCCATGAATAATCAGCACGTTACGCAAACCATCCGCCAGGGCTTGTTGAATGAAACTGAACATCATTTTGCGGCACTCTTCCACCGGCTGGCGCAAAAGATTCAGGCTCGCCTGTTGCGGATATTTACCACTGCGCAGCTTATCCAGCACCCCATGTTGCAAACCTTCCCGCCGAAACTCCAGCGGCTGACTTAGCGGGATGATGTCGAGAAATCCAGTGGTGAGGAAATTATCAAGTTGCAGCGTGTCGATACGCTGCGGCGCACGTTGGTTACGCGTTGGATGCCAGTGGACATCTGTAGCACGTTTCAGCGGCTGGACATCTTCCATGGCGTCAAGAAACAGCGATTTGTCGTCAAGGTTCATGTAACCTCCTATGCACCTTCACACGTCGTGATTCAGACGGGTTAATTGTTCATACTTACTGCATCGTTCCCTTCACAGATTGAAACAATACTCTACTTCATACCTGTGAGTATCTGCGCAGGCGGGGCATTTTATACTAGCCTGTTAGCAGTATCGAACAGTTTAGCCCGAGTTTAATTCAGCACAGGCTCCGATCAGGATGATTTATTCATAGCAGGAACCAACAAAAATGCGATAAATAACAGACCACTGATTAGCAGAAAGGTATCCGAAAATGCCATAGTTTGCGCCTCCCTCAGCATCAATTGACTCAATAATTTGGTTGAAGCCAGTATTTCCGATGTCTGGTCACTTCCACTGCGATTAAAAAACAAAGCACTTCTGGAAATGAAGTCATTCACCGCATGGGGAACAGAAACCATTTTTTCACCCATTCTCGAAAAATGAAAATTAGTTCGATTATTGAGAATAGAGCCACACAGGGCAATACCAATTGCGCCCCCAAGATTACGTGTTAAATTAAATACACCAGAGGCTAACTTCAGCCGTTCTTTTGGAATTCCCCCCAGCGTTAATGTTACGATGGGGGCCATCGCAAACTGCTGCGAAATCCCTCTAATTGCCTGTGGAAACAGTAACTCCTGCCATCTCCATTCGTGGGTTATAGGGGTAAAAAGATACATTGAAAACACAAATCCACCCAGCCCCGCCATCAACAGCCATCGCAGATTTACTTTTTTACTTAACCAGAAGTAAAAGGGAACAGAAAATAACTGGAAAATACCTGTTGTGCAAACGGCAAAACCTATCTCTTCGGCATTTAATCCGCGAACCTGCCCCAAAAACACAGGTATTAAATATACAGTAGAGAATATTCCAACCCCTCCAGAAAAAGAAACATCCCAGTGTGAAATTTTTATCCTTAAAAGCATGAAGATCCATTATCGGATTGGATATTTTAAGTGTACGCGCAGCAAATAAAATAAAACTTACCAATGCCAGAACTGATGTCAGCAAAATAGTATTATCATCCAGCCATCCCCAGCGCGCTCCTTCTTCAAGGGTATATTCCAGACATCCCAGTGTCATGGCCAACAGGATAATACTCGGATAATCAGCAACTTTCAGTAAAGAGAGATCAGGTTTATCAAAATTAACCAGAAAAGGAATACTCAAAACTAAATATATGCCCGGTAATATATTGATATAAAATAGCCATCGCCAGTCGAGGTTATCAGTGATCCAGCCCCCCAGAGTTGGCCCTAGCGTCGGTGACAGTGAGGCCAGCGCACTGACTACCGCAGCAGCCAACCCCAACTCTTTACCCTGGTAATAAATAAACGCCGTCGTGAAAACTAAAGGGATCATGGATGCGCCAGCAACTCCCTGTAAAGCACGAAAAAAAATCATGATCTGAATATTCCATGCAAGTCCACAAGCGATACTCATTAAAGTAAATATTCCCGCGGATAGAGTAAAAAGCCAACGAGTGGAAAATACCCGTGACAGCCACCCAGAGAGCGGAATAACAATAATCTCAGCAATTAAATAGCTGGTCTGAAGCCAGGCCATTTCGTCTTTACCTGCGGACAGACCACCACCTATTTCATTTAGGGATGACGATACAATTTGAATATCAAGCTGAGCAATAAATAATCCCATACACATACTGGCGAAAGCAATATGTTTACGCATAGACATCATCTCTCATCAACACTGACGGTGACGGACAGTCCCGGGCGAAGAAGTTGCTTTAATTCCTTTGCGTCGTCAAATGCAATCCGTACCGGGACGCGCTGAACAATTTTGGTGAAATTGCCAGTGGCATTTTCTATCGGAATCAAGCTGAAACTGGCTCCTGTCGCTGGGGAAAGGCTTTCAATGTGACCGTGAAACACTTCCCCTTTGAGAATATCAGCACGGATCTCAGCCTTCATTCCTGGCTTCATTCCCGCTATTTGGTTTTCTTTATAATTTGCATCAACCCACAACTCACTGACTGGTACTAGTGAAACTAACGATGTGCCGCCTTCCACCCAACTGCATGTATGGGCGCTGCGGTTTGCGACAATGCCATCAATCGGCGCACGAACAAGGGTATATTCCAGATCCAGTAGTGCCTGAGTCAAAGCGGCCTGAACTTCTTCGATACTTGCACGTACGTTTTCTTCCTGAGCAGATAAAACTGCCAGCCGTTGCTTCTCCACCAGGAAATCGTTCGCGGCTTTGCGCTCCTTTGCTGCGACCTGCTGGTAGTCAAACCTGGCGTTATCAATAATTTGTTGCGATATTGCCGCTGATTGTGCGAGTTTTTCATAACGTTCAGTATCTCGCAGGCGCTTTTGCTCCTCATGTTTTACTGCCTGCCATGTTTCACTGGCACTTTGAATTATCGACTGCTGCATCGCAATAGTGGCTTGAATGCTTTCGAGATTGGCTTTGCTACTTTTTATTTTTGCCTCAAGCCTGGCGACATTTGCACGATAATCCCGATCATCGAGACGCAGGATAATATCGCCTTTTTTTACACTCTGATTATCGCGCACCTCTATAGCAGAAATATAACCAGAAACTTTACTTGCCACCGTGGTGATATTACCACCAATGTAAGCATCATCCGTCGTCTGTATAAATCTTCCTTTGCTTACCCACCAGATAAAAAAGACAACGCCAGCCAAAATAATACCGATCGCTACCACCCCAATAAGCTGTTTTTTAGAAATTATCATCACTCTTTACACCGTATATATCCGGAAACTTGCATACGTCATATTTAAAATTTAACATGGCTTATTTGATGATTTCTGACAAAATACCTACTGTAAATGACAATCACACTGCAACCCAAAGCATCACCAGGGCATCACATTATCGGACTGGATTCGGAACATCTGAATGGAGGCACAGTTCCCTGGCATAAACATCTCTATGCCCAGTTGCTTTACCCGGCTGAAGGAGTCGTTCGTATATGGGCTGGAGAAAGCGTCTGGCTAGTGCATGCCAGCAGCGCGCTTTGGCTGCCCCCACAAATGCCGCATAAGTTTGTTGCGACAGGCAACGTACTTTTAAAAACCGTACTGGTTTCAGAAGCGGAAAGTGAAACGCTGGGAAAAGTTTGCTTCATGACGGGTATTTCACCCCTGTTAAGGGAATTACTAATTGCAATTAACCAACTTCCACCGTCGCAAAGTACCACAGATAAACAACAGTTACGTTTTTCAGCCCTCGAGACACTGATACTTCAGGAAATAAAAATGGGGGTGAAAATGTCACTTGAACTCCCTTGGCCAAATGATGAGCGGCTACAGCAGCTTTGTGAGAATTTGCTAAACAACCAAGGGTATCTGCCAACACTGGATAATCTAGCGGATAAAATTAACGTCAGTAGCCGTACACTCATGCGCTTATTTGTTAAAGAGACGGGATTAACATTTCGCCACTGGGTTCAGCAAATGCACGTTATTTCTGCAGTGACGCTTCTTGATGATGGATATTCGTTGACCAAAATTGCCCATCGTCTGGGCTATGCCTCAGCTGAATCGTTCGGCAATATGTTTAAGCGTCGAACGGGCTACTCACCCGGTAAATTTACTCGTCGATTAACGATGCATGATTATGCAATCACAAGACAAATGATTTAACTTATATTTTCGTGAAATCTGTCACTGAAGAAAATTGGCAACGGATGGGTAAAACCGTTATAACACTGTCACCGGTCACCAGGACCCCAGGCCGGATTTAAGACGAGGATGCACTGCTGTGTGTACTGTAGAGTCTGGCGGATGTCGACAGGCTCTATTTTTTTATTCATTTTTTAGCCCTGTAAATAACCACATTCTCGCCGGGATTGGGGAATGAGTGACGAGATCAGTGGTGTCTGGCGGCTATCACGCCACAGAATCAAATAACAGATAGCCTACGGTAAAATTTCGCTGACTGGAATTATCCCACCCTCGATCCATGTGATGGCTTGCCCTCATTTCTTCAGGCAGAAAAATCAAAAAATCGCTTTATGCTATCAGACTGCGACAAACCAGACGCGAAACTGGGTACTTACTATTCGTTAGTCTTACCCTATCCACTTATCTTTTTGGTGGTATGGCTGCTGATGTTGCTGGCGTGGTATCTTGTTGGCTTGCCGACAGGTCCGGGTATTTACCCACGTTTGTCTTAAGAGAGAACGGATGCTGAGATTACTTGAAGAAAAAATTGCCACGCCACTGGGTCCACTGTGGGTGATTTGCGATGAGCAATTTCGCCTGCGGGCGGTTGAATGGGAAGAGTACAGCGAACGCATGGTGCAGCTGCTGGACATCCATTATCGCAAAGAAAGCTATGAGCGCATTTCTGCCACCAACCCAGGTGGTTTAAGCGACAAGCTTCGTGAATATTTTGCCGGTAATCTTAGCATTATTGATACGCTTCCCACTGCCACGGGGGGGACGCCATTTCAGCGCGAAGTCTGGAAAACACTGCGCACTATCCCCTGCGGGCAGGTAATGCATTATGGCCAACTGGCTGAACAATTAGGCCGCCCTGGCGCGGCGCGTGCCGTTGGTGCGGCAAACGGATCGAATCCCATCAGCATCGTCGTACCTTGCCATCGGGTTATTGGCCGAAACGGCACCATGACCGGATATGCAGGCGGAGTTCAGCGAAAAGAGTGGTTATTGCGCCACGAAGGTTATCTTTTGCTGTAAACATTAAACAATTTGTGCCAGCTTGTTCACACTTTTATGTAAAGTCACCCTTAACAACTTAAGGGTTTTCAAATAGATAGACATATATTTACATCTAATATCGGAATTCTCTGCTGTTAAGGTTTGCTTAGACTTACTTGCTCCCTAAAAAGATGTTAAAATTGACAAATATCAATTACGGCTTGAGCAGACCTATGATCCCGGAAAAGCGAATTATACGGCGCATTCAGTCTGGCGGTTGTGCTATCCATTGCCAGGATTGCAGCATCAGCCAGCTTTGCATCCCGTTCACACTCAACGAACATGAGCTTGATCAGCTTGATAATATCATTGAGCGGAAGAAGCCTATTCAGAAAGGCCAGACGCTGTTTAAGGCTGGAGATGAACTAAAATCGCTTTATGCCATCCGCTCCGGTACGATTAAAAGTTATACCATCACTGAGCAAGGCGACGAGCAAATCACTGGTTTCCATTTAGCAGGCGATCTGGTGGGATTTGATGCCATCGGCAGCGGTCATCACCCGAGTTTCGCGCAGGCGCTGGAAACCTCGATGGTATGTGAAATCCCGTTCGAAACGCTGGACGATTTGTCTGGTAAAATGCCGAATCTGCGTCAGCAGATGATGCGTCTGATGAGCGGTGAAATCAAAGGCGATCAGGACATGATCCTGCTGTTGTCGAAGAAAAATGCCGAGGAACGTCTGGCTGCATTCATCTACAACCTGTCCCGTCGTTTTGCCCAACGCGGCTTCTCCCCTCGTGAATTCCGCCTGACGATGACTCGTGGTGATATCGGTAACTATCTGGGCCTGACGGTTGAAACCATCAGCCGTCTGCTGGGTCGCTTCCAGAAAAGCGGTATGCTGGCAGTCAAAGGTAAATACATCACTATCGAAAATAACGATGCGCTGGCCCAGCTTGCTGGTCATACGCGTAACGTTGCCTGATTCTTCCGCATAACTCACTATCCTTCTGTCATATCATTAAATTTTTCTGATTTATTGATCTGACAGAAGGTTCATCACTGTTTCATTCACCAGATATGGGTTAATCTTTTAATTACAAACTGCGTTGACAGTTGTTGTAAGGAGACCCTGTATGGCTATGTATCAGAACATGCTCGTTGTTATCGATCCTAACCAGGACGACCAACCAGCATTGCGGCGAGCTGTTTATTTACATCAACGGATTGGTGGCAAAATTAAAGTCTTTTTGCCGATCTATGACTTCTCATACGAAATGACCACCCTGCTCTCTCCGGACGAACGTACCGCTATGCGTCAGGGCGTCATCAGCCAGCGTACAGCCTGGATCCACGAGCAGGCAAAATATTATCTCAATGCTGGCGTTCCCATTGAAATTAAAGTGGTCTGGCATAACCGTCCTTTCGAAGCCATCATTCAGGAAGTGATCAGCGGCGGGCACGATTTGGTGCTAAAAATGGCGCACCAACATGACCGTCTGGAAGCGGTGATTTTTACGCCAACGGACTGGCATCTGTTACGCAAATGCCCAAGCCCGGTGTGGATGGTGAAAGACCAGCCGTGGCCGGAAGGGGGTAAGGCGCTGGTGGCGGTGAATCTCGCCAGTGAAGAGCCGTACCATAATGCGCTCAATGAAAAACTGGTCAAAGAGACGATCGAACTGGCAGAACAAGTCAACCATACCGAAGTTCATCTGGTTGGCGCTTATCCGGTAACGCCAATTAATATCGCGATTGAACTGCCGGAATTTGACCCGAGCGTTTATAACGATGCCATTCGTGGGCAACATTTGCTGGCAATGAAAGCTCTGCGGCAGAAATTCGGCATTAATGAAAACATGACGCACGTAGAAAAAGGTCTGCCCGAAGAGGTGATTCCTGATTTGGCGGAGCACTTACAGGCGGGGATTGTGGTTCTGGGCACGGTCGGACGCACCGGTATTTCAGCAGCATTCCTTGGCAACACGGCGGAACAGGTGATTGATCATCTTCGCTGCGACCTGCTGGTCATTAAACCTGACCAGTATCAGACACCCGTTGAACTGGATGACGAAGAAGACGATTAACGACTCTTCAATAACTGACAAGGCCCGAGTTATCGGGCCTATTTTTTACTTACTGCTCTTCGCCGCCAAGGAAATAAATTCCCAACGGGATTGCCAGCAACACAGTAAAGACCAGGCTATAAACAAAAATCATCGATGACTGAATCACATACATTGATGTCGTCCACTCAGACAGCGGAATATTGTACTGTTCTATAACGCCGCCGATGGTCGCGCGAGTCACAACCGACGCCGCAATAATGAAAACCGCCAACAAACCAAAGAGAAATTTCTTCCCTTTCGCTGACTTCAGTTTCGCCATAATCATGATGTAATCCTTGTGCAGACAAATTTCTTGTTACCTAAACGTAACAATACCATGACATTTCACCGTTGTCTGCTCTGAAAACCTCACCTCTTAGCTGGATTTACAATCAACGCATTGATTAGTTAGCTAATGTTGCTACTTCCTTCCCTGACTATTGATGATCTGAATGAATTGTCGCGGTAAAATAGCCCCGCCAGGGGTTTCCGGCATGACGACAATTATCTGGAGGAGCCTGATAAAACAATGATCGCTGAACTGTTTACAAATAATGCGCTTAATCTGGTCATTATTTTCGGTAGCTGCGCAGCATTGATTCTGATGAGCTTTTGGTTTCGCCGCGGAAATCGTAAAAGAAAAGGTTTTTTATTCCATGCGGTGCAATTTTTAATCTACACCATAATTATCAGTGCTGTTGGTAGCATCATTAATTATGTTATTGAAAACTATAAACTCAAATTTATCACCCCAGGCGTTATCGATTTTATCTGTACGTCCCTGATTGCGGTTATTCTGACGATTAAGCTATTTTTGCTGATTAATCAGTTTGAAAAACAGCAGATTAAAAAAGGTCGCGATATCACCAGTGCGCGGATTATGTCGCGTATCATCAAAATCACCATTATTGTGGTGCTTGTTCTGCTTTATGGTGAACATTTCGGCATGAGCCTTTCTGGCTTGTTGACCTTTGGTGGTATTGGTGGTCTGGCTGTCGGTATGGCCGGTAAAGATATTTTGAGTAACTTCTTTTCCGGGATTATGCTCTATTTCGACCGTCCTTTTAGTATTGGCGACTGGATCCGTTCACCGGACAGAAATATCGAAGGTACAGTAGCGGAAATTGGCTGGCGAATTACCAAAATTACGACTTTTGATAATCGTCCGTTGTACGTACCGAACTCGTTGTTTTCGTCAATCAGCGTAGAAAACCCCGGACGAATGACCAACCGGCGCATTACCACGACCATTGGTTTACGTTATGAGGATGCGGCAAAAGTGGGCGTTATTGTCGAAGCCGTACGTGAGATGCTGAAAAATCACCCGGCCATCGACCAGCGACAAACCTTACTGGTTTATTTCAACCAGTTTGCTGACTCTTCATTGAATATTATGGTTTATTGCTTTACCAAAACCACGGTATGGGCTGAATGGCTTGCTGCACAGCAAGACGTTTATTTGAAGATTATCGATATTGTACAGTCACACGGCGCGGACTTTGCCTTCCCCAGCCAGACGCTGTATATGGATAACATTACACCGCCGGACCAGGGTCGCTAAATCAGACATCACTGGCGTTATCCACAAGGGTAACGCCAGTTCCCATCACATCAATGCTTCACAATATACATAGTCCGACTGTACGCCACATCTTCCGGGTTATTAATGGGATAACCTTTCAGCCACGGCTTGATTAATCGTCCATTGGTATATTGATAAATTGGTGCAATCGGTGCTTGCTCCATGAGGATTTTTTCTGCCGTATTGTAATCGGCATTACGCGCTTTAACGGTATTTTCCGTTGATGCCTGGGCCAGTACTTTGTCGTATGCCGGATTGTTAAAGCGTGAAATATTTCCTGAATGCGTTGACGTTAATAATGTCAGGAAAGTGGAGGGTTCATTATAATCCCCTACCCACGAGGCTCGGATAACATCAAAATTGCCGGTGTTACGGCTATCGATATAGGTTTTCCATTCCTGATTTTGCAATTTAACATCTACGCCAAGGTTCTTTTTCCACATTGATGCTACAGCAATCGCAATTTTTTGATGGTTTTCTGAAGTGTTATACAAAAGCGTCAGCTTCAGCGGTTTTTGCGGACCATAACCAGCTGCGCTCAACAAAGTTTTTGCCTGCGCATTCAGTTCTTCCTGACTCATTTGTTCAAACGGCGAAGGTTCCGGCGTAAATCCCGCGGTAACATCTGGTGTAAAATGCCACGCTGGCTTTTCGCCCGTTCCCAACACTTTTTCGGTCATCAGGCGGCGATCTATCGTCATACTTAATGCCAGGCGAACACGCTGATCGGCCGTCGGCCCTTTTTGCGTGTTAAACGCATAATAATAGGTCCCGAGCTGCGGCGGCGTATAAACCTGCCCCGGAATATCCTTCAACAGCTTCTGATACATATTTTTCGGGAAGGATTCGGTGATATCAATATCCCCCGCGAGATAACGCTTAGTGGCTGCGGATTCCTGATTAATTGGCAGGAAGGTCACTTTTTGCAGCACCGTTTTGGCGTTATCCCAATAATGGGTATTCGGTACCACGACCAGTTTTTCATTGACTACGCGCTCTTTAAGAACATAAGCGCCATTACCGATCAGTTTTCCGGGTTTCGTCCACTCTTTACTGCTTTCTACGTTGGCTTTTTGCACCGGGAAGAAGGCAAAGTTAGCGGTTAAGTTCACAAACCACGGCAACGGTTTATCAAGCTGGATTTTCAAAGTATGGGCATCAACTGCGGTGACGCCAAGCTGGTCAGGCGCGGCTTTACCATCAATAATCGCCTGTGCGTTGTTGATTCCCGCCAGCGCGGCAAACCATGCAAATGGCGATAGCGTTTTCGGGTCCACCAGACGTTGCCAGCTGTAGACAAAATCTTGCGCCGTTACCGGTGTGCCATCCGCCCATTTTGCGTTATCGCGCAGGGTAAAAGTCCAGATACGGTTGTCATTACTTTTCCACTGAGTCGCAACGCCGGGGACAATCTCCCCTTTCTCGTTCTGATTCACCAGTCCTTCAAACAGATCGCGAATGACCTGAATCTCCGGCAGGCCCACGGCTTTAGCGGGATCCAGCGACGCTGGCTCATCTTTAATGTGGCGCACCAGCTCCTGCTTCTCTGCCAGTACTGTGCCGCTCGGAACTTCAGCAGCATACGAAAGAGAAATGCTGCTGACCAACAGCGCACAACACGTGACTGAAACAGAGTGCTTCATAAGTTTCCCTCTAACCGACATTAAAATTGATGCGTAATTATTTGTTTCGCCTTAAAGAAATGCAAACAACTTCCATCAAAAAAGTGACAAAGGAAGCATCAAATGTTTTAAGTATCAATATATCAAATCAGATTTAGTGTAAATAATAGTCTCCAAAATGCGGTAAAGCACATAGAACTCCGAACACTACGTTCGGGCTTCGCACGTTCAAACCCGTTTTCGGTATCATAATCAGCATCTGTCGCCATTGTGCGAAGAATAAAAAATAACCAAAACGTTGAAAGGAACTGAGAATACGTTAAGAGAAGAATTAAATTAATGTATCAGCAAGTAGTGCTAAACAGCACCTTTATACTTCAGCCTATCTATAAATAATGAGAATGCCGAGCCAGCATGTCGACGGTGTGGATAGTACAGGTGATAACCGGGTAAATCTGGTGTGAATTTATCCAAAACACGTATCAGTTTTTTTTCTTTAATAGCCCGCTCAACCTGATCATAAGGTAGATACGCCAATCCATGCCCATCAATTGCAGCATCAATGATCAGGTCTATCGTATTCAGTAAAAGCTGACCTTCCATGCGAACACGAACTTCACGTCCACCGCGTATTAATCTCCAGCGATTTGCTGTACCCGATGTGGGAAGATACAAATTAATTGCCTGATGATCTATTAATTGTGACACTGACGTTGGAGCACTTCGGCGAGAAAAATAATCCGGTGAGCCAACAATAGCCATTGGTATATCTGGCCCGATTCGAATGGCGATCATATCTTTATCCATCTCCCCACCCAGACGGACGCCTGCATCAAAACGTTCAGAAACGACATCGGTCAAACCATAATCAATGGTAAGCTGAATATCAATTTCAGGATGCGATTTCAGGAATGTGCGCATAGCTGGTAACAATATCGTTTTTGCTGCATGTTCTACAGTAGTAATACGTATTGTCCCGGATGGGCGGTTCTGCAGATCGCTCAGGGATGTCAGGGCAGAATCTATGTCATGCAACATAGGGCCAAGAACAGACAAAAGATGCTCGCCCGCTTCAGTGGGTACAACGCTGCGCGTGGTTCGCGTCAGAAGCCGCAATCCCAATCGTTCTTCTATACGGCGCACTATCTGGCTTAAAGCTGACTGCGCCATGCTCAGGCGGGCTGCTGCGCGAGTGAAGCTACGCTCCTCTGCAACAACGACAAACGCCATCAGATCAGCGATTTCTTCACGCTTCATTCAGTATCTCCATACAATCTATTAATCATTTAAATGATAGGTCTAATCATGATTTAGGGTCTAATCAACTTAATGATCAATATCTATAGTGATATCACCAACCGTTAAAACGAACCGACAACTCCATGAGGAACGGAATGATGAATAATAAAGTCAGCTTCACTAACAGCAATAATCCAACCATCTCTTTGTCTGCAGTGATCTATTTCCCTCCAAAATTTGATGAAACCCGTCAGTATCCGGCAATTGTGGTATCTCACCCAGGTGGGGGCGTTAAAGAGCAAACGGCCGGAACCTATGCCGAAAAACTGGCGGAAAAGGGATTTGTCACTATTGCTTATGACGCATCTTATCAAGGTGAAAGCGGCGGCGAGCCGCGTCAGTTAGAAAACCCATACATTCGTACTGAAGACGTCAGTGCCGTGATTGATTACCTGACAACGCTTTCTTATGTCGACAATACCCGAATTGGTGCGATGGGAATTTGTGCCGGTGCAGGATATACAGCCAATGCTGCAATTCAGGATCGCCGCATCAAGGCCATCGGTACTGTTAGTGCGGTCAATATTGGTTCGATGTTCCGTAATGGTTGGGAAAACAATGTGAAATCTATTGATGCCCTACCATACGTTGACGCGGGTTCAAACGCCCGAACCAGCGATATTAGCAGCGGAGAATACGCCACTATGCCACTGGCACCAATGAAGGAGTCCGATGCGCCGAACGAAGAACTGCGTCAGGCCTGGGAATATTACCACACCCCTCGCGCGCAGTATCCAACAGCACCGGGTTACGCTACTTTGCGCAGCCTTAACCAGATTATTACCTATGATGCTTACCATATGGCGGAAGTGTACCTGACTCAGCCGATACAGATTGTGGCGGGCAGCCAGGCTGGGAGCAAATGGATGAGTGACGACCTGTACGATCGAGCATCAAGCCAGGATAAACGCTATCACATTGTTGAAGGCGCAAACCATATGGATCTTTATGATGGCAAAGTCTATGTGGCTGAAGCAATTTCAGTATTAGCTCCGTTCTTTGAGGAAACTCTGTAATGAAACATATTCAAATCCGTAATAGTGATATGGCCTGGCATATTGCTGCCAATAATCTGGGAAAAGTTTCATGAAAAATGTACTGATTCTTGGTGCTGGCGGTCAGATAGCCCGCCATGTGATTAATCAACTGGCAGATAAACAAACCATTAAACAAACTTTATTTGCCCGTCAGCCAGCAAAAATCCACAAACCCTATCCAACTAATAGCAAGATTATTATGGGGGATGTACTGAATCATGCAGCACTGAAGCAGGCCATGCAGGGACAGGATGTTGTGTATGCCAACCTTACGGGGGAAGATTTAGATATTCAGGCAAATTCAGTGATCGCTGCGATGAAAGCCTGTGATGTTAAACGTCTGATCTTTGTTCTTTCCCTCGGTATTTATGATGAAGTTCCAGGAAAATTTGGCGAATGGAATAATGCAGTTATTGGTGAACCCCTAAAACCATTCCGCAGGGCTGCGGATGCAATTGAGGCTTCTGGACTGGAATATACAATTCTTCGCCCTGCCTGGCTGACTGATGAAGATATTATTGATTATGAGCTTACCTCACGCAATGAACCATTCAAAGGTACGATCGTATCACGTAAGAGTGTCGCAGCATTAATCACAGATATCATCGATAAACCTGAGAAACACATTGGTGAGAATATAGGCATCAATCAACCCGGGACTGATGGTGATAAGCCCTTCTTCATGTAAATCAATTATATAGCTACCATCGTACTGTACTATGTGCAGTACGATTTATTAAACTTATTAAGGTGAACTGATCAATCAGATGCGATTAGCATGTGTAGAACCAGTAAGAATAAAATACGCCATGTATATAACATTACGACAATTCTAATATCTGCACATCAATGAAAATACAAACAACTTCCGGCAAAAAAGTGATACAAGATCGATGACATAGCGTTGAAGAAAAGGATTTGATAATCCGCAAAATTTGCACAACACTGCCTGTAATACTTCCTGAACCAGAGACGATCATGACCGTAACTCGCCCACGCGCCGAACGCGGCGCATTTCCGACCGGAACAGAACATTACGGACGTTCATTATTGGGCGCGCCGTTAATCTGGTTTCCGGCCCCTGCAGCCAGTCACGAAAGTGGTTTGATTCTGGCTGGCACTCACGGTGATGAAAACTCTTCGATCGTCACGCTCTCCTGTGCTCTGCGGACTTTGACACCTTCTTTGCGCCGCCATCATGTGGTGCTGTGTGTGAATCCTGACGGCTGCCAGTTAGGGTTACGGGCCAATGCTAATGGTGTGGATTTAAACCGAAACTTTCCGGCAGCGAACTGGAAGGAAGGTGAAACAGTTTATCGCTGGAACAGCGCCGCTGAAGAACGTGATGTCGTTTTACTGACAGGTGACAAACCTGGCTCCGAACCTGAAACCCAGGCGCTGTGCCAGCTTATACACCGCATTCAACCTGCCTGGGTGGTCTCATTCCACGATCCGCTGGCCTGTATTGAAGATCCCAGACACAGCGAATTAGGTGAATGGCTGGCCCAGGCGTTTGAATTGCCTCTGGTAACCAGCGTCGGTTATGAAACGCCTGGCTCTTTCGGCAGTTGGTGTGCAGATCTCAACTTGCATTGCATCACCGCAGAGTTTCCACCCATCTCCTCCGACGAAGCCAGCGAAAAATATCTCTTTGCGATGGCAAACTTGCTGCGCTGGCATCCTAAAGATGCAATTCGCCCGTCGTGAACTGAAGCGCCGGTTCCACATCTACCGCCAGCCAGGTCGGTCCGTCAAGATCGGCGAAACTGACCTGCGGCACCAGCGGTAAAGCGGCGCTAATGGCACGAGAGGTACACAACATGCAGCCCAGCATCAGACGAAAACCTTGTGCACGCGCTTCAGTCGCCAGCGCCAGCGCTTCCGTCAGACCACCGGTTTTATCAAGCTTAATGTTAACAATCTCATAGCGCCCTTTCAGCGCCTTCAGATTGCTACGAGTATGACAACTTTCATCAGCACAAATCGGTAACGGATGAATAAAATTCTCCAGCGCCGCATCGTCCTGCGCAGGAAGCGGTTGTTCAAGCATCGCAACGCCTAAATCCGCCAATAGCTGGCAACGCGCCGCCAACCCTTCTGCACGCCAAGATTCATTTGCATCAACGATCAGCGTCGCATCGGGCACAGCTGTGCGAATTGCCACCATCCGCTCACTGATAAGATGGTTATCCAGCTTCACTTTCAGTAATTTCGCGCCTGCCTGCCAGAGTGTTGATGCACTATTGGCCATCTGATCAGGCGTACCGATGACTATCGTCTGTGCCGTGGTGACTGTCTCGGGAAGCGTTATGCCGATCAAAGCAGCCAGCGATTGCTGCTGTTTTCGCGCCGCCAGATCCCACAATGCACAATCCAGCGCATTACGTGCTGCGCCGGCAGGGAGGATTTTTTGCAACTCCTCCCGTGTCAGCCCTTTCTCTAATTGCGGCACGACGCTCATAATTTGCGCCATTACTGAGGCATCACTTTCCCCATAACGCGGATACGGCGTGCATTCGCCGGTGCCTTTAATACCCTCTTCTTCCAGTTCAACCACCACCACGCGCGCTTCACTGCGACTTCCCCGAGCAATCACAAACGGGGTATGTAAGGGCCAGGCTTCCTCAAATACCTTAACGGTTCTCATCTTTACTCCTTGTTGTCGCGGTGGTCTGCGGATTAAGCGCAAATAGCGTTTGCTGTGTTATTGACAGTTAGCATAAACTAGGTGTGACGTTAACTATATGTAAACAGGAAAGATAATCATGTCACAAACCGTTCATTTCCAGGGCAACCCGGTTACAGTCGCCAATTCCATCCCGCAGGCGGGTAGCAAAGCGCAGACTTTTACTCTCGTGGCAAAAGATCTGTCTGACGTCACCCTCGGTCAGTTTGCGGGTAAACGCAAAGTGCTGAACATTTTCCCGAGTATTGATACCGGTGTTTGCGCCGCATCAGTACGTAAGTTTAACCAACTGGCAACCGAGATCGACAACACCGTTGTGCTGTGTATCTCTGCCGATCTGCCGTTCGCCCAGTCTCGTTTCTGCGGCGCAGAAGGTCTGAACAACGTTATCACCCTCTCCACTTTCCGTAACGCTGAATTCCTGCAAGCCTACGGTGTGGCAATTGCTGATGGCCCACTGAAAGGTCTGGCAGCGCGTGCCGTTGTGGTTATTGATGAAAATGACAATGTGATTTTCAGCCAGCTGGTGGATGAAATCACCACCGAGCCGGATTACGAAGCAGCTCTGGCTGTACTGAAAGCATAAGTTAATATGCCTGATGGTGTTGCACCATCAGGCATATTCGCGCTTACTCTTCGTTCTTCTTCTGACTCAGACCATATTCCCGCAACTTATTGGCAATCGCGGTATGCGAAACGCCGAGACGTTTTGCCAGTTTGCGCGTGCTGGGATAATTGCGATAAAGCTGGGTTAATACCGAGCGTTCAAAACGGCTGGTGATTTCGTCCAGCGAACCTTCCATCGCATCTTCGCCCACGGCTACCGTTGCGGCGTCATAATCCGGCAACAAAATATCCTGTGGACGCAGCTCATAACCGTCCAGTTGTGTCAGTGCGCGATAGATAGCGTTCTTTAACTGCCGCACATTTCCCGGCCACGCATAACGCGTAAGTACAGTATTCAGGTCAGCGGCCAGTTTCGGACGCGGCACGCCCTGCTCGTCGGCAAAGCGAGCGACGAACAGCTCGGTTAACGGCATGATGTCCTGCGGACAGTCACGTAGCGGCGGCAGATTGAGCGTCAACACGTTCAGACGATAATAGAGATCTTCACGGAACACGCCTTTTTGCACCAGTTCGACCAGATTCTTCTGCGTAGCACAAATCACCCGCACATCGACATGCACCTCATGGTCTTCGCCAACCCGACGGAAGGTGCCATCATTAAGGAAACGCAGTAATTTCGCCTGCATCCGTGGTGACATCTCACCTATTTCATCCAACAGCACCGAACCACCGTTCGCCTGCTCAAAGAACCCTTTCTTCCCTTCCGGAGCATGACCAAACAGTTCACTCTCGACCGCATCTTCCGGTATAGACGCACAGTTCAGCGCCAGGTAAGGTTTGCCCGCTCTGGGGCTTGCCTGATGGCAGGCGTAGGCAAAGAGATCTTTACCTGTACCTGTGTCACCCGTAATCAGCAGCGGCGCGCTTAGCATCGCCAGTTTCTGCGCCTGTTCGACAACGTGCTTCATTTTCGGGCTGACGGCGACAATTTGACTAAAGGCGCTGACATCCTGGGCGGCGACATTTTGCAACTGACGGCCCATACGAATCGTTGATCGCAACATCACCACCGCACCGGTCAGGACGTGTTGATCATTTTCATCCTGAAGATAAACAGGCGTAATCTCCATCAGGAAATTCTGCCCATTAATAACGACATGCTCGTTATGCGAATCTTGCGGTTCGCTTTCCAGCCAGCGTAAAAAATTAAAGCCGTTAATCAATTGCGCGGCGGTATGGTTGCGCAGGCGATCCAATTTTTGCCCAAAAAGCTGACAGCTCGCCGGGTTCGCCATATCCACTTTGCTTTTCATATCGACAGAGAGCACAGGTTCAGGCAACGCCTCCAGTAACGCGCTCAACGCCAGATGCTCACGTTCGGAAGGCATCCACGGGACAGTACGCACATCGGTAACACCTGCAATACGGCGTATTTCGGCCATCAGACTGCTGAAACTCTCAAACTCCAGTTCAGCAAAATTGAGGTAGATTCGCCCAATGGGGTCAATCTCAATACCGCGTAAATCAATGCCTCTTAGCACGAGTAGATCGAGTAATTCGCGGGTCAGACCGAGTCGGTCTTCACAAAAGACTTCCAGACGCATGGGAACCTTCACCTGAAAAAAGAACAATTAATATGATGATATGACACTATTTGGATAGCAGGAAGGTTTCTGTCAACAATCATTGACACAAAGACGGAAAAACGGGCACTTCGGCGTAAAGATATCCGGTCAGCACCCGATATTGCATTATTTTTCGCTGGGCGTTTTGCCTTTTTGCAGCGTCTCTTTCACCTGACCGATAAGCTGACGACGGAAATCCCCGAGGCGAGGTTTGTCATCGTCAATCCACGGCAGCGGGCGGCAAAGCTCCATAGCTTTAATCCCCAGTCGTGCCGTCAGAAGTCCAGCACCAATCCCCTGAGCTGCCCGGGTAGACAAACGCGCAGCGAGATCTTGCGACATCCAGTCCATCCCCACTTCGCGCACCAGTTCGCTGGCTCCGGCAAAAGCAATATTCAGCAATACCAGCTTAAACAGGCGCAAACGGCTGTAATATCCCAGTTCAATGCCATACAGCGTGGCGATGCGATTAATCAAACGCAGATTGCGCCAGGCGATAAACGCCATATCCACCAGCGCCAGTGGGCTAACGGCAATCATTAACGTTGATTCCGCTGCCGAACGGCTGATTTCGCGCCGCGCCTGGGCATCTAAAACTGGCTGGACCAGGTGAGCATACAAACTGACCACTTCACGATCGTTCTGCGTTTCATGGATTGAGGCATACCAGCGCTGCAGCGCCGGATGTGACTGATCAATACCCGCCTGCTGCGCCAGTTTTTCGCAGAATGCACGGCCTTTACCCGTGCCGTGACTGTGCAACAAATCGCGCGCTTCGTCGCGTTCATGGGCGCGCTGTCGCAAGCGCCATAAGCGCCGCCACTCTGTTACCACAGAACCTACGCCAGCGCCGATAATCAATGCCCCAGCGGCACATCCACCCAGCGCCACCCAGTCCTGGGTTTGCCAGGCGTTCATTGTCCACTGCACGCCCTGCCCGACAACGCTTGCGCCAAACAGAGCCAGCCCGCCCATCACCATTTTGCGCCACAGGCTGCGTTTCGGACGTAACGCTGCATCCATTACCGCTTCAACTTGCCCCTCTTCTTCCTGCGCTTCATCGAGCGTGGCTGGGGCAAAATTTTGCGCCTGATTTTCGTCAAAGGTCTGCTGCGCCCTGAATTTTGGATTCTGATCGACCTCCAGTGGACCGTCGAAATCAATACGTGGTTTTAACGGTTCGGTCATCGCAATTTATCTCCTATTAAAAATTCCAGCGCAGCATCTAGACGAATATGCGGTAGCGGTTTGTCGACATCCATCACCTGCGGACGAAACGCCTCAAACTGGAAGCCTTGCTTATCCCAGAATGTCTGACCTGGCAAACGTGCGGGAACTTCGCCAGGATAAACAGTGAGCGGTGCGCCATCGCTGAGTCGATTACCGCGCAGCGCCGGGATTTTCTCACCGTTAACATCAATAATGCCGCTGGTGGTCGCCTGAACAGACGCCAGCCCCAGACAGTCCATACTGATCCCTTCGAACGCCGCATTTTGCCAGGCATCCTGAATCAGTTGTTGCAGCAATGAAACCATATTGGCGTGCTGATCGATGGTCACATGGTCCGCTTTAGTGGCAGCAAACAATAGCTTATCGATAACCGGCGAAAACAAACGCCGGAACAGGGTACGCTGCCCGTAGTGGAAACTTTGCATCAGCTGCGTCAGCGCCAGACGCATATCATTAAATGCCTGTGGTCCACTGTTGAGCGGTTGCAGGCAGTCCACCAGCACAATCTGGCGGTCAAAACGCAGGAAGTGATTTTTATAGAATCCTTTCACCACCTTCTCGCAGTAATAATTAAAACGCTCGCGCAACATTCCGGCGTTGGTGTGTTTATCGGCCTGCGCCAGTTTAGACTCGCCCCAGGCATCGACATCTGGCCATGGGAAGAATTGCAGCGCGGGCGCTCCTGCCATATCGCCAGGCAAAACAAAGCGTCCTGGCTGAATAAAGTGCAGCCCCTGCTGTTTGCAGTGATGGAGATAATCGGTCCACGCGGCGGCAATGTCTGCCAGCCGGTTTTCGTCGGCAGGCGCTAGCGGGTCCAGCCCTTCGCACATCATTCGCCATTTCGCCGACCATTCGCCGCGCTGACCATTGAGTAAGCCCGTCATCTGGCGCGACCAGCTAAAATAGTCCTGTGCCAGCATCGGCAGGTCGAGCAGCCATTCGCCGGGATAATCCACAATCTCAAGATACAGCGTGGAGGTGTCCTTAAAGTGGCGCAGCAGCGAATCGTTCGATTTAAAACGTAACGCCAGGCGAATTTCACTGACGCCGCGCGTAGGCGTCGGCCAGGCGGGAGGATCGCCATATAACTGCGCCAACCCTTCATCATAGGTGAAGCGCGGAATGCCAAAGTCACGCTGGGGAATGCGTTTTACGCCCAGCAGGCGCTCTTCACGCACCGCACTTAAAAGCGGCAAACGTGCTCCGGCATGAATATTGAGCAACTGATTAACCATCGCGGTGATAAACGCTGTTTTGCCGCTGCGGCTAAGTCCGGTTACAGCGAGGCGCAGATGTCTGTCGACACCCCGATTCACCAGCGCATTGAGTTCATTTTTAAGTCGCTTCATTGCTGTCCTGTGCTGCTCTGAAGACCAGAAAAAAAATCGTTCGTAAGGATATGAATGTGGGGGCCAGGCCATTGATTATCAACTACCCGTGTTGTCATCGACGGGCGAACTCCATAAGATGTGCAGCATTCACGTTCGGACGGAGTTCCTGACCTATGTCCCCTACTATTTATGATATTGCCAGGGTTGCAGGCGTATCAAAATCCACCGTATCACGCGTGCTGAATAAGCAAACCAATATCTCCCCGGAAGCGCGCGAAAAAGTGTTACGGGCCATTGAAGAATTACAGTATCAACCAAACAAGCTGGCCCGCGCGCTGACCTCTTCGGGTTTTGATGCCATTATGGTGATTTCTACCCGTTCGACCAAAACTACGGCGGGTAATCCGTTTTTCTCTGAAGTTTTGCATGCCATCACCGCCAAAGCGGAAGAAGAAGGTTTCGACGTGATATTACAAACGTCGCACAATCCAGCAGAAGATCTGCAAAAATGCGAAAGCAAAATTAAGCAGAAAATGATTAAAGGCATTATTATGCTAAGTTCGCCTGCCGATGAATCCTTCTTTGCACAACTCGACAAATACGAGATCCCGGTGGTGGTGATCGGTAAAGTTGAAGGTCAATACAGCCATGTTTATTCCGTCGATACCGATAATTATGGCGACAGTATTGCGCTAACCGATGCGTTAATTGAAAGCGGGCATAAGAATATTGCATGCCTGCATGCGCCGCTTGATGTTCATGTTTCAGTGGATCGGGTAAATGGTTATAAGCAAAGCCTGGCTACGCATAATATTGCAGTGCGTGATGAATGGATTGTTGACGGCGGTTATACCCATGAGACAGCATTAAAAGCAGCACGGGAATTATTAAGCCAGTCACCGTTGCCTGAGGCAGTGTTTGCTACTGACAGCCTGAAATTAATGAGTATTTATCGTGCGGCGGCAGAGAAAAACATTGCTATTCCGCAGCAGTTAGCGGTGGTGGGTTATAGTAATGAAACGCTGTCGTTTATATTAACGCCTGCACCAGGCGGCATCGATGTTCCGACGCAGGAGTTAGGTCAACAAAGCTGCGAGTTATTATTCCAGCTAATTGCCGGAAAACCGTCACCACAAAATATTACCGTTGCTACGCATATGTCGTTGAAATAAATATATGCCGGATTTGGCGCTCGCCCCGCATCCGGCAATTTAGCACATTATCAGAACGAGTAATTCACCCCAACACCCGCATAATGGAATTTATCGCTGTCGCCTTCGTCGTGATCCTGCCACTCAAACGCGTATTCCAGCGAAACGGAAAGACCATTCTGGAAATCATAACCGTAAAATAAACCCACACGGTTAAAATCATGGCCTTCACGTTCAATATCATCCTGCCAGTCCCAGTTACTCCAGCGATCCAGCCCAATGCGCGTATACGGCGTCACCGAGTGGTTGCCGAGCGTCAGCGGCAAATAGGCGCGAATTTCTTGCGTGGAAAACTCACCGTTATTGCGGCTATCATCCATATTGAAACCGCGCTCGAGATAATAGTTCACTCGCAAGGCAACCGTTTCGTTGAAGGTATATTGCAGACTCGTTTCCGTTTCGACACGGGTATCAGCATAACCAGTCGTATTCAGATCGTTGGCAAATTTATACATCGACAGCCAACCGTTGAAACGTAAATCGTCAGTCAGTTTCACATCCCAGTCTGGCGCAATTTTCCAGCGCTGCATATTCGCCGTGTCTTTACCCGGTTCATCAACGTAGTGATAACCATAATTACGGAAACCACCAGTCAGACCGAAACTGAAATCATCGCTTTCGAGGAACTGATAATGTACCTCCAGCTCCGGGCGATCAAACCACGTTCCACGTTTACCCGCGCTATAATCTACCGGCCCTTCCTGATAATAGGCCAGAGAAATTCTCCACGGCCCGTTGGCGGCATTAAAATAGACAGAAGGCTCCGCCAGCCCATCCATATCTTCGCCATAACCTTCGACGTTTTCTATTTCGTACATCGCGCCGATATTAAAGTGCCAGTCGTTCTTTTCCTCGGCCTGTGCGCAGGCCATTCCCGCACACATCACCAGTGCGGTACAGAGTAATAACTTTTTCATTATTGTTCCTTGTATTATCCTGGGAGAATGCCTTCCCCCTGTATTTAGCAAATTGCTATTTCCGTTTCTGCATCAAAGAAATGACATTTAGTCATATCAAAATGAATAGTGATATTTTCTCCTGCATGATAATCATTTAACGCACCAGCACGGACCACTAACTCGTGCCCCCCAACCGTGGTGTAGAGCATAAATTCCGCACCGGTTAATTCCGCCACGCTAATTTTGGCGGAAATGTTATTTTCCTCTTGCGCGTCCGGATGAATATCTTCCGGGCGTATTCCCATTACGATGGGCTTATGCAAACTTTCCTGTGTTTTCAGAACCGCTAATTTCTCTTCGGGTATGGTTAATTTAAGCGTTTCCGTAACGAATTTATCGCCATCGATCGTGCCGCGAATAAAATTCATCGCTGGTGATCCAATAAATCCGGCAACAAACATATTCGCAGGTTGGTTATAAACCGTTTTCGGCGCACCGACCTGCTGAACAATCCCATCCTTCATAATGACAATCCGCGTCGCCATGGTCATCGCTTCGGTCTGATCGTGGGTCACGTAGATCATGGTGGTGTTCAGTTTCTGATGCAGCTTGCTGATCTCTGCGCGCATTTGCACGCGCAGCTTGGCATCCAGGTTAGAGAGCGGCTCATCCATTAAAAACACGCCCGCTTCGCGCACAATCGCCCGCCCAAGCGCCACTCGCTGACGTTGCCCGCCGGAAAGCGCGCCCGGCTTGCGTTTCAGGTACTCACGCAGGCCGAGAATTTGCGCCGCCCAGTTCACCCGCTCATCAATCACCTCTCTGGCGATTTTTTGCATCTTCAGGCCAAACGCCATGTTGTCGTAGACCGTCATATGCGGATACAGCGCGTAGTTCTGGAACACCATCGCGATATTGCGTGCTTTGGCTGGAACGTCATTCATTCGTTTGCCGTCGATCAACAGATCGCCGCCGCTGATCTCCTCAAGCCCGGCAATCATACGCAGGGTGGTCGATTTACCGCAGCCCGACGGACCGACAAACACGATGAACTCTTTATCGGCAATCTCCAGGTTGAAGTCCTTCACCACATGCACCTGGTTATCGTAGATCTTTTGAATATGTTGTAACGAAAGCTGTGCCATGTTGATTCCTTTGCTATACGTTTTGCCAGAAGGCCGATAACCGCGGCCAGGTCAGGGAGTCCGTTGAGGGCAACAATAATTGCGCCCCGGTTAAGCCCGCGCCGATCCCCACCGAGCGCATACCGCTGGCGTTAATGGCTTCAATGCCCGCCTGCGCATCTTCAATGCCGATACATGCCTGTGGCGGCACGCCCAGCCCTGCACAGGCGGCGAGAAAGATTTCCGGGTCCGGTTTCGAATTTTTGAGTTGGGAAGCGTCCGCGCAGAAGGTGAAAAACTCGCGCAGCTCCAGCGCTGCTAAAATCGTCGGCGCATTCAGGGAGACAGAAGCCAGCCCAACCGGAATCTGCTGTGCTCGGAGATCTACCAGCAAATTGTGAATGCCAGGCAGCACAGCATTAACTGTCAGTTCGCGCAGTGAGTGGACGTAAAGCAGATTTTTGCGATACGCCAGTTGCGCCCGTTCCTGTGGGTTAAAATCGCCCTCTTTACCCCCGTGCTGCAGAATTCGCCGCAGGGACTCATCGCGGCTGATCCCTTTTAGGAATTCGTTAAACTGCGCATCAATGCTGATGCCAATTTCAGCGGCAATCTGCTGCCACGCCTGGAAATGCAGATGTGCGCTATCTGTGATTACTCCATCCAGATCGAAAATTACCCCTTGCAGTTTCATTCACCCTCCTGATGCGTGGTAGCGGTCCCATTGAAGGGCAAAATAAAATCCCCCAAACAGAAAACAGATTCTTCAGCGACGTAAATAAGCTGACCGTTCAAGCGCAGTGAAACGGGCGCAGAAGTTCGAATCGCAATACGCTGCGCGTCGAGAGTGACCTGTAATTCGCAGCCCTGCCAGAACAGAGGGAAAGACAACTGTTGCCACTGCTCAGGTAACGCCGGATTGAGATGTAATTCACCGTCACGCACGCTCACCCCGGCAAAACCCTGAATCGCCCCCAGCCAGATAGCGCCAGTTGCGGCAGCGTGGATACCGTCATCACAGCTATGTGGATCAGCACCAAGATCGATTTCAGTCCCCTCGCGCCAGAACTGATAACTTTGGGTCAGCAGGCCACAGCGTGCGGCAACAATGCCGTGGATTGCTTTACTTAATGACGAGTCGTGAATAGTGCGCGGTTCATAAAATTGCAGATTGGCAAGACACGATGCCGCTGAGAACTGCTCCAGCAGCATGTAATTGAGCATCACCACATCAGCTTGTTTGAGGATCTGCATCTCGTTCACTTCTGCGCGTGAATAATCCAGCAGAATGGTTTGCTTCCCCGCCGCCGCTTTGTATTTCGCCAGATTAATCACCGGCTTAGCCATAAACGAATCATCCTGCGGCAAAACGCCGTCGGGCTGAATTTCTGGCAGCCGCAGTTCTTTGAGGTACATTTCTGCACGATGAATAAACGCGTCGTCGCTACAGCCAAACTGACGAGCGATATTCAGCGCCTGCTGGACGTTGTAATACGCCATATAGCTGGTGAAGGCGTTATTATTGACATGTTCGGTATATTCGTCTGGCCCAATAACATCATGAATTTCCAGACGGTCGTTAACCCTCACCGCGCGGCTAATCCAGAACTTTGCCGTCTCCAGAAGTAGCGCCATGCCTTCATGAGCAATGAAACTTTCATCCCCCGTGGTCCGCCAGTATTGAATAACCGCCCAGGCGATATCGGCCACCAGATGATGTTCCGCCTGCGCAGAGGCCACTTTTTGCCGCAACCCGGTACGAATGTTAATGGCAGCAAATTCCGGCGTCTCTTCTTCGCCGCTACGCGCGCTTTCCCACGGAAATAGCGCGCCCTGCCAGCCGTTGCGTCGCGCTTTCTCCTGCGCGCCAGGCAAGTTGTGCCAGCGATAACGCAGTAAACTTCGGGCAACCATCGGATCGCTAAACAGATAGAACGGTAGCAAAAATACTTCTGTATCCCAGAAAACGTGGCCTTTGTAGCCTTCGCCGGTTAAACCTTTCGCCGCAATGCTGCTGCGCTCATCGTGGGCAGGCGTCATGATGCGCAGGTGATAAAGCGCATAATCTAACGCTTGCTGATCGTGCGCATCGCCGCCGTTTACCGTGATACGACGTTTCTGCCACCATTGACGCCAGTTTTCTGTTGATGCTGCAAGAAGTTGGTCGTAACTCTGCTGCGCGCACATTTCAAGCTGACGAAGCGACGCACTGCCCCATTCGTCTAAAGCGGCTTGTCTGTCGTCCCGCCAGTCGATCCACACCAGTTTTTGCAGCGTCAACGTCTCACCTGCGTGAAGCTGCGCGCAGGTATGTTGCAGTAAACGGCGCTCTTTGGCGGTATAGCATTGCTGCACATCACCGCTCACCTTACAGCAACAGCTGATGGCCACATCACTGCGCCCATCCTGGGTGGTGTAGATCCCCTGCATCAGATGCTGACCAAACACCCGCACCTGGGTTTCGTCGAGATGCTGGCGACCGTGATTGGTTTGCGTGGCGTCAATGCCTGTTGAAATCAGCACTGACGCGTTGGCGTCCAGCGGGGTAATACTGATTTCCAGCGCGATCAGCGGCAGTTGGTCTGCCGAAACAAAGCGACGGCTGGCGATGGTGTAACCAGTGCCGTTGCTGGTACGCCAGACAACGTTGCGACGTAATTCGCCACTGGCAAAGTTAAGCTCACGCTGCCATGCTTCGCGGGATAACGAGATAATCTCACCATTTATGGCAATCTCCATCCCCACGACATCAGGCAGGTTCACCAGTTCGTTGATTTCACCTTTACCCGCCCGATGATAAAGCCCTGCCAGATACATGCCGCGCGTCTGGCGCGTGTAATCTTCTTCATGGCTGGCGCGAAGCCCAAGATAGCCGTTCCCCTGCGCCATCAGCGAAGCATACTTGTTCAGGGTATGCTGGCTGAAATGGGGTTCCGTTAACGTTACTGGCCTGATCATAATTCCACACGCGTCCCTGTTTCTGCGGATTGATACAACGCCGCCACCAGTTGCTGGATGATGTATCCCTGCTCGGCGTCGGCTATCATCACGGGCTTACCTTGTACGTGGTTGATAAAGGCTTCCATACTGCGCAGATGACGGTTGTCGTCTGCCATTTCCCGTTGCATAAGCGTCATTAACTCACCGTTGTTATCGGTGTAGATATGTGCTGGAAACAGCGTCGCCCCGGCTTTATCACCACAAAAGCTGACGTTCATAATCGACTGTTCGCGGATGTTGAGTGCAAATGAGGTCTCAAGCCACAGAATGCCGCCGTTATGAAATTCAATGGTGCCAAACAGCGAATCTTCGACGCTGTAGGTTGCCGGGTCCCACTCGCCAAATTGACCGCAGCTCTTTTGCGTGCCGATCTTTTGAAAGCTATGCGCAGTCACGCTTTTCACCGCTGGAAAACCCAGCACATACATCGCCGCATCCAGCATATGAATGCCGATGTCGATCAGCGGGCCTCCGCCCTGCAATTCTTTATTAGTAAAGACACCCCAGCCGGGAACACCGCAACGACGCAGGGCGCGGGCGGTGGTAACGTAAATCTCTCCCAAAACGCCGTTGGTCACCTGTTCACGCAGCTGTTGCGTATCAAGTGCAAAACGATGGTGAAAGTCGTAGGCCAGCACCTTGCCCTGTTTGCGCACGGTATCGCACATTTCCCGCGCCTGTTCTGCCGTCATGGCGGGCGGTTTTTCGCACATCACATGGCAGCCCGCTTCCAGCGCCATCAGGGTATGTTCGTAATGAAAACGGTTAGGTGAGCAGACGCTAACCACATCAGGTTTCACCGCCAGCAGCATGGCCTGCGGATCGTCCCACACGGATGCATTCCCGTATTTTTCTGCCAGCGCTTCAAGAATGCGTTCGATCTGCTTTAAGCCATTAAGTCGACGCTCTTCGATAAAGTCGCCAATCCAACCGTCATAGCCACCGCAGGCGGTGGTCACCGGTAAACCGGTTTCTTTGATTGCTGCTTTGACTTCTTCGAGATTGTTGACCAGCAGTTTGCCGTCAATCTCAAAACCATCGAAACCCATCTCTTTGATATAACGAAATTTCTCCAGAATGTTTTCCGGAAAGAACGCCTGATTCTGTGTACCGATTTTCATTCTTTTCATTCCTTTGAATTAAAACGTGACGCCCATTTTGATGCTCTGTTCCGGATGCTGGTCGACATACTGCATGTAGCTTTCCGGGCTGTTGGCAAAGGTCACCACCGGATCGATTAAATCTTCGCAATTGAGATAACCGTTCATCAGCAGTTCCCAGCAGGTTTCTTCAATACGCTTACGGCTCCAGCGCGGATAATCCGGGTTCGGCTCGCTGCACGCACGGGAGAAAACAATTTTGGCGTTATTGAAATGGGCTTCGCGTCCGAGGTTAAAACCTTCGGCAAACGGTTTGGCAAACGCGACATAGGAGATGGTGCCGCCATAGGCCAGACCGCGGAGTGCCGATTGCAGCGCGTCGGCATAGCCACTGGTTTCGATAATCACATCGGCACCCTGCTTGCCGGTCAGCGTTTTGATCTCTTTACCTACGTCAGCGCCAATGGGGTTAAGACAGAAATCCGCACCGTGGCGACGGGCAATATCACAACGACGGGTAATAGGATCGACGCCAATTACCACCGACGCTCCAGCGCGTTTTGCCAGTTGGATGGCAATTTGACCGATCGCGCCAAGCCCGACCACCACTACAAAATCCCCTACGCGTACATTGGCATCGCGCACGCCGCTCATGGCAAACTGCGCCGGGTCGTAGCAGACGGCGTTTTTCCAGGAGCTGCCTTGCGGCATTTTGCGCAGCTTGTAGTTATTCACTGCGTTAATGATGACCGTCTCGGAGAGCGGGCCGTAGCCGCATACGCTGTCGCCCACCGCGTAGTTGGTAACGTCGCTGCCGCACTCGATAATGTCGCCAACCACCATGTTGCCAAGCTGGAACTTGCCAAACTCAATGCCGCGCGGCGCATCTGCCAGACGCGGGGTGAACATCTGCCATTCGCCATTAAATTCTTCATCGATAAACGGGCTGGCGGCGCGGAAATCGACCACTTCAGTACCGTGTTTTGGCGCGCCGAAACGCACGCGGATCTTCACTTCATTGGCTGAAATCGCCCGCTCTTCATACTCAACCAGCGCAGCAACACGCGGTGCTGTGGCTACTAACTTTTTCATGTAAAACTCCTTGTAAAGAAACTGGCCGCTTTAGCCCTTCACGCCACCGGCGGTCAAACCACTCTTAATAAAACGTTCAGAAAGCGCGTACATAATCACCACCGGCAATGCGGTCACCAGCGAGGCCGCCATCATCCGTCCCCAGATGTAATCTGGCGTACTGAACAGCGCGTTCAGGCCCACCGGTAAGGTGAAATTGCTGGCGCTGGAAAGGAAAATCGACGCAAACAGATAGTCGTTCCACGCCACCATAAAGCAGTAGACGAATACGGATATCAGCCCGGACATTGCCAGGGGCACGGTGATACGGAAGATAATTTGCAGACGATTGAGGCCATCCATCATCGCCGCTTCTTCGATCTCATCAGGAATGGTGTCGAAGTAGCTTTTCAGCATAAACACAGCGGTGGGCAGGGTTTGCGTCACCATGGTGATAATCAGCGCCATCTCGGTGTCGTAAATGCCAAGTGCGGTGATGATTTTGAACAGCGGCACCACCAGCAAAATGCCGGAGAACATGTACACCGTGTAAAAGCTGGCGTTGATGGTCATCCGCCCTTTAAAGCGCAGGCGGGAAAGCGCGTAAGCCCCAAGAATGCCGAGAAATACCGCCACCACGGATGAAACCACCGACACCACCATGCTGTTACGGAAGTAGTCGACAAACGGGAAAATCACCGGATTAAAAATGTCGACGTAATGCTCCAGCGTCCACTGCTGTGGCAGCAGCGTAGGATGCAGCGAGATCGCCTCTTTTGCGCTCTTGAACGAGGTCATCAGCATCACAAAAAACGGAAACAGCGTGATGATGAGAAACAGCGCCAGCCCGCAGTAAAAACCGATTCGACTGAGTGTGCGTTTATTTGTTGCCATTGAGGTTCACCCGTTTCCTGGTCAGCAGAATGACAGCGAAAATAATGATGAAAAGCACCACCGAGATCGCCGCCGCTTTCCCTAAGTCATTAAAGGCAAAGGCGGTTTTGTAGAGATAGACACCGAGAATATCGACCTTGGTCGTCAGCAGATAAACATCCGCGAACATGTAGAACATCCAGATAGTGCGCAGGGTCACCACCGTCGCCAGGACCGGCATAATCGCGGGCAGCGTGACGATGCGAAACCGCTGCCAGGCATTCGCGCCATCCATCTCTGCCGCTTCGTACAGCGATTTGTCGATGGTCTGCAAAATCGCCAGAAACGAAATAAAGGCATAGGGGAAGTAGCGCCAGATGGCGAACAGCACCACCAGCACAAAGCTGCTGCCCGGATTATCGAACCACAGCGGTGCCTGCTCATAGAGATGCAGAAGATCAACGCCGAGGTAGTTCACAATGCCGTAGCCGTTGTTGAACATGTATTTCCAGGCGAACACCAGCGAAATAGACGGCGTTACGTAGGAAAGGATCACCAGCGAACGCGCGGTTTTGCGCAGGCGGAACTCGCGGTTGAAAAACATCGCCACGGCCAGCCCGAGCACGGTGCTGCCCGCCACCACAAGCGCGGTATACCAGACCGTCATCCACAGCGAGTGCCAGAAACCAGGATCGGAGAGAATACGCACATAGTTGCTCACCCCAACAAATGTTGCCTCGATATTGGGATTAAGCGGCAGACGTAAAAAACTGATTTCGATATTCGACACCATCGGCCACGCCACCAGACCGCCCAGCAGTAATAAGCTGGGCGCGAGAAGCAGCAGTGCAAAAGGCATATCGGAACGACCTGAAAAAAGCCTGTTCATTGCGGATTCCTGTCCTGGGTTTAGTGCTGTTCGATCAGTTCATCCAGCTTTTTCTGGCTCGCTTGCAGCGTGCCAGGGAGATCGGCTTTACCCACGGTGACGTTATGCACCATTGAACTCACCACGCCAGACCCCGTCACATCGCCCATGCGGGTAAAGTTTTTATCCCCTACTGCGCCAAAGACCTGAATATTTGGCAGTTCGCTGATTAGCTGATTCGGCAATTCTCCCAGCGCCTTAATAACGTCGTTGTCTTTCCAGGTGGCGGTAGTCACCACCGCTTTGTTCACCGGCAGCGCCGCGCCTGGTGACATCATCACCCAGTCGGCAATGTTGTCCGCCTGCTCCATAAAGGTGACAAATTTTTCAGCCGCTTCGGTCTCTTCAGTCTTTTGCCCGGCGGTAATGGTCAGCGAGGTCAACATGCCGTAGACCGCAGAATTTTTCTCGGTTGGCACCACGAAACCAACGTTTTTCGGATCGCCTTCTTTAATCACAGCCGGAAGGATATAGGTGGAGTAAATCGCCATCGGCGCGGTGCCGTTCATAAAAGCGTCTTTCACTTCCATGATGTCGTTAGAACCTGGCATGGTGTTGGCAGCAAGGTTGCGGTAATAGGTCAGCGCCTGCATCATCTCTGGTGTATCAAGGGTGATTTTGCCTTCGGCGTTAAAGACGTTAGCCTGATTGGATAACGCAAACTGGGAGAAAGACTGTTCCGTCAACACGCTTTCTGCTGTAGGCAGCGCAATACCGTATTTTTTATTCGCCGGGTCATTCAGTTTCTGTGCAACGTCCAGCAATTGCTGCCAGTTTTTTGGCTCCTCCAGCCCAGCTTTTGCCAGCACATCTTTGCGATACCAGATCCCGCCAATCCATGCGCTGACAGGAACACCGGTCCAGGCGCTGCCATCTTCGGTGCGCACAATCCGCAGTACGCCATCGTAGAACGCGCCTTCACCGACGTTGCTGATGACCGTGGCAACCGCCTGGCGATCGATAAGCTGCTCTTTGTCCATCACTTTGGCGTAGTCATGGCTGGTTTCGATCACTTCCGGCAGCGAACCGCTACGTGAAAGGGTAATGACTTTGGTGTTATAGGCGTCTTCTTCCACGGGCACTTGTTTTACGGTGATACCTGGGTTTTCTTTTTCAAAACGGGCAATCAATTTGCTGATGACGGCCTGGCGCTCCTGCTCCACCGAAGAATGCATAAATTCGATGGATACATTATTTTTATTTTCTTCTTTACAGCCTGAAATCAGGGTGCAGGAAACCAGTGCTGATAACAGCACGATTTTTGATTTAATCATGAAATGTTCCTTTTTATTTAATCCACATAACCTGCCAGGGATGCAGTGTTATTTCATTACCCAATATATCAACTTCACTAATCAGATCCCGACCGTGCAGGTCAGTAATATTTATATGCTGAATATTTTCACTGACATTAAACAATCCCGTCAGGCAATCGCCATCCGCATTGCTTCTTTGAATTCGCATTACAAATGAATTAATCGCATCAATGGTGAAATTATTATCCGGATGAAACTCTTTATGACTGCGACGAAGTGTAATTAAATGCGACAACTTATAATATACCGAATAACTTAATGTCGCTTTATTGTTCAGTTCTGTCGTTATCTCTTTACTAGAGTATTTTTTACGGTTAATCGCACGATTATATCCAAGTTTTTCGACACCTGCGTAATCATTACGCGACCCCAGAATGCTTTGAATATATATCGCTGGCACACCGGGGAAACTTAACAAAATCGCATGGGCGAGAATAAACCTGGCACACCGTTCTTCGTCGCTACACTCACGGCGGCTCAACGCATCCATATAGGTGACATTCATTTCATAGGGGCTACGCGTACCGTCGGGATTATTTTTCCAGTTTACTAATGCTCCTTCCTGCTGTAACACCTCGACCAGCGCTAATATTTCGTTTTCGGGCAACAACCCCCGCAGTGGGTTAAGCCCGATGCCATCGTGAGAGGCAAGGAAGTTAAACCAGGTGGTGTTGCTGGAAGGTAGTGTCAGGTTTTGCGCCCACGCACAAAGTGCCTCAACGTTCTGTTTTTGCACCGCATGCAGCACCAGCGGCGGCAGCGAGAACTGGTACACCATATGCGCTTCGTCATCGCCTTCGCCAAAGTAAGCAATGTTGTCTTTATGCGGAACATTGGTCTCGGTAATGATCACTGTGCCTGGCGCGACGTTATCAATAATCGACCGTAACAGTTTGATAATCAGATGTGTTTTTTCCAGATGGATGCAGTTTGTTCCCGGCTCTTTCCACATAAAGCCAACGGCATCCAGACGGACATACTCTGCGCCCTTTTCCAGGTAGCACAGCAATACATCCACCATCGCCAGCAACACTTCAGGGCTACGGTAATTGAGGTCAATTTGATCGTCGCTAAAGGTGGTCCATAAATGGCGCATTGAATGATCGCGCATCTGGAATGGCGTTAATAACGGTAACGCACGCGGGCGAGTGACGGCGCTGAGATCGGTTTTCGGATCAACGGCAATAAAAAAATCTTCAAAACCTGGCTGCTGTTGTAAATAGTTTTTAAACCATTCACTTTTTGCCGACATATGGTTGCAGACAAAATCAAACATTAAATGGCTGCATTCACCGAGTTGCTGAATATCCTGCCACTCCCCCGCTTCACTGGCGACCTGATGATAATCAATTACCGAAAATCCATCATCAGATGACCATGGATAAAAAGGTAATAAATGAACATGTGAAAAAATTCTTTGCAGCCATTGAGGGTAAAACTGATTAAATGTGGGTAGTGGTTTTAAATCATTACTGTGAAATTGATCAGCATAGGTAATTAACACGACATCACTTTCATCCCAGTGTTTTTTACGTCGCTGTGTAATTAATCGTTTCGCACTCTCAAGACGCGTTACAAGTTTCTGTAAATGAGTTGCGGTAAATGTTCCACCGTAGATTTCGTCCAGGTAATCCGTAATTTTCTGTTCCATGTTGCCTTTCCGTGGTAGCGGTCCCATGAAACGAGAGACTACTCCGCAGAAAATAAACTGTCAATTGAGCACAAGGGTTTTAGTCACGCAGGAAATCATTTTTTACCAGGGAAAAAGCGTATTTGTGAGCTGACGCAAATAATCTATGGGGATGTAAATAAGGTGTGACAGAAAAAGTAAACGGCGCATAAGCGCCGCTTAGGGTGGATTCTTTTAACCTTTGACCTTCGGCATTGCGATGTCTTTCAGGCCACCGGCGTTCTCAACGTGGGTATATCCCATCTCGCTAAGGATCTCTTTTGCCTGCCCTGACTGGCGTCCGGCATTGCAATACACTTTCACGGTGTCGTTTTTATCCGGAACGGCGGTGGCAATGCGCTCTTTCACTTCCTTCAGGGGAATATTGATGGCTCCCTGAACGTGCTCTTGCTGATACTGCTCTGGAACACGAACATCGATCCAGTGTTCAGCGGCGAAAACGGGCAGTGAAAACACCAGTGTCAGAGCAAGTAAGCCTTTTTTAAACATGTAAGCGTCCTTCTATGGATGAAAATTGCCATCCATAATACGCCTTAGCTTTAACAATTTTTGCGAAACTCCCCTCACCTTTTATAACGCTGCGCCAGTTTATTGGCAGCCCGACTTAACAGCGGTTCCAGCGCCACAGCCAGCAACATTTTCAGTGGTCGGCGAGCAACTGATTTTATCGCCCAGCCAGCTACACCCGCCGGGCCATAGCGCAGTGCGGTAAGAAGTACCAGCTTGCCTGCTAATTTGAAACCAGGCTTCACCTTTTGCCCGGCCTGTTGCCAGCGAGTATTCATAACTTTCCTCACAGTTGACGGAAACGGCTACGTAACGTGAAAGTATCGGAAGTGACATAACGTTCCATCTCGCGTAAACGCGTTTCACTTGCCGCCAGTTCACGGTCGACTTCATCCAGCAATTCACTGCTGGAAGGTAGCTGCTCACCAAAGGCCATGTTGTCCGGCATTGGATCAAGCGCAAATGACAAAATGATGTAAGCAACCAGGGTAAACAGCGCCAGACCGAAGAAAATCGACAGCACCACCAGGATACGCACCAGTTTTACTGGTACATCAAAATAGTTGGCAATCCCGGCGCAGACGCCACGGACCATGCCCTGCTGTGGAATACGCCATAATTTTTTATTGAGATTAATGCCCGCCATTAGCGATCCCTCCAGTTCGGATGTTCTGCATCAAGAATAGATTCCAGCGCCTGAATACGTTCGCGCATCCGTTTTGCTTCATCAGCCAGTTGCGCTAATCGCTGCTGCTCACTTTGCGACAATTCACTGCGACCAGAACGATTGCTGTAATGCAGCCATAACCAGATCGGTAAAACAAACAGCACAAAAATGGTTAACGGAATAGCCAGAAATAGCGCGCTCATAAGGACTCCTTAGACGATGAGCGGCGGCGCGTTCGGACGCCGCCTGGATGTTATTATTGATTGTCTTGCTTCATTTTGGCTTTTAATTGTGCCAGTTGCTCGCTGATTGCATCATCGGCTTTCAGTTCGGCAAACTGATCGTCCAGCGATTTTTGTTTACCGAAGCTGTGGCTTTCTGCTTCCGCTTCCATCTGGTCGATACGGCGTTCGAAAGATTCGAAACGAGCCATTGCTTCATCCAGTTTGCCACTGTCCAGCTGACGACGCACATCGCGCGACGAGTTTGCCGCCTGATGGCGTAACATCAAGGCCTGCTGGCGAGCGCGTGTTTCGCTCAATTTGTTTTCCAGCTCGCCGATCTCTTTCTTCATACGCACTAGCGTATCGTCCACCAGCGTCACTTCATGTTCCAGGCTCTTAATCAGATCGGTCAGTTTCTGTTTTTCAATTAACGCCGCACGCGCCAGATCTTCTCTATCTTTCAGCAGTGCCAGTTCCGCTTTTTCCTGCCATTCAATTTCACGCGCCGACGCTTGTTCAATACGGCGAGTCAGCTGTTTCTTTTCTGCCAGCGCACGCGCCGAAGTAGAACGTACTTCAACCAATGTATCTTCCATCTCCTGGATCATCAGACGCACCAGTTTCTGTGGATCTTCCGCTTTCTCTAACAGAGCGTTGATGTTGGCATTCACGATGTCGGCAAAGCGAGAAAAAATACCCATAATGTTGTCCTCTTGATTTCTGCGTTCAGGATTGTCCTGCTGAACTGTTAATACAATTTGCGTGCCAATTTTTTATCTTTTTGATTTATAAAGATCTGATTGAAGAATCAACAGCAACATGCCAGGATGAATTAGCGAATTACACTAACAAGTGGCGAATTTCATCATGGCAGAATACAAAGATAATTTACTCGGTGAGGCGAACAGCTTTCTCGAAGTGCTGGAACAGGTTTCGCATCTCGCACCGCTGGACAAACCGGTGCTCATCATCGGCGAGCGCGGCACCGGTAAAGAGCTGATCGCCAGCCGCCTGCATTATCTCTCCTCCCGTTGGCAAGGGCCGTTTATTTCCCTTAACTGCGCGGCGTTAAATGAAAATTTGCTGGATTCCGAACTGTTTGGTCACGAAGCGGGGGCGTTTACCGGTGCGCAAAAACGTCATCCAGGGAGATTTGAACGTGCCGACGGCGGTACGCTATTTCTTGATGAACTCGCTACGGCACCGATGATGGTGCAGGAAAAATTATTGCGTGTGATTGAGTACGGTGAACTGGAGCGCGTCGGCGGCAGCCAACCATTGCAGGTGAATGTGCGGTTGGTATGCGCGACGAATGCCGATCTCCCGGCGATGGTCAATGAAGGTACTTTTCGCGCTGACCTGCTCGACCGACTAGCGTTCGATGTTGTGCAACTGCCACCACTGCGCGAGCGTGAAAGCGACATTATGTTGATGGCAGAACACTTTGCCATCCAGATGTGTCGGGAAATCAAGCTGCCTCTGTTCCCGGGTTTTACCGAGCACGCCAGAGAAACATTGCTGAATTATCGCTGGCCGGGAAATATACGTGAATTGAAAAACGTGGTGGAACGTTCAGTGTATCGTCACGGCACCAGCGATTATCCGCTTGATGACATCATTATTGATCCCTTTAAACGCCGTCCATCTGAAGAAGCCATCGCCGTTTCAGAAAACACCTCGCTTCCGACGCTGCCACTGGATTTACGCGAGTTTCAGATGCAGCAGGAAAAAGAGTTGCTGCAACTCAGTTTGCAACAGGGGAAATATAACCAGAAGCGCGCCGCTGAATTGCTGGGGTTAACCTATCATCAGTTCCGCGCGTTGTTGAAAAAGCACCAGATTTAGCATTTCGACAATGCAACTTGCCGGGTGTGCCGTGAACGCCTTATCAGGCCTACAAAATCAATACGTCGTTTGCAGGCCTGATAAGCGCTGCGCATCAGGCATTATTGCGTTAACCCTGCTTCTACGTATTAATCTCTCAGCGCATCCTGCAAAATTTTCATTGCCGCATCGAATTGCGCAACCGGGATGGTATGGGCTTCGTTAGGCGGCGCATATTTGTGGTATTTGATCCGCCGCTATCGCAAAGTGCCGTTGTATGATGGCGACAGAACGCCGGTGAGCGAAACGTAATAGTCGAATGCGCGGCGCATTATCCTGCCTGAGGGTAATGCACCGCGCCATTAACTATAAAAATATGTATGACCCGGATCACGAGTGCTATCATCCGCCTTTATGCTTAGCGCATTAACCCCAGGGGCAAATAATGAACCACGATATCCCGCTAAAATATTTTGATATTGCCGATGAGTACGCGACCGAATGCGCAGAGCCTGTCGCAGACGCTGAACGCACACCGCTGGCCCACTACTTCCAGTTACTGCTCACCCGTTTGATGAATAATGAAGAGATCAGTGAAGAAGCCCAACATGAAATGGCTGCTGAAGCGGGGATTAATCCCGTACGCATTGATGAGATCGCAGAGTTTTTGAATCAATGGGGTAATGAGTAATTATTTAATTGCAGACTATCGGTCAGTATCGTTGCCCGGATAAAGCGTTCGCGCCGCATCCGGCTAAAAATGACACGCACTGCAGCATGCTTTAATGGGTTTCTCACGATCGTACCGCTATGCTCCTCGCTAAGTTGTTCTGTGAGTTATAGTTATAAAGAAATCACGGGTACGAATGTTGAACTGATGGCGACGCCACCTGTTCAATGACCAACCACACGGCCCTCATTACGACCTCTGAACACAAACGGTAATGGCAAATGTCATTAAATATTAGTAAGATAGCCTCTTTACATAAAATCCCTTAATATTATGCGCCAGGTATTATCGTCTCTTTTGGTGATTGCTGGACTTGTGAGTGGTCAGGCAATCGCCGCGCCTGAATCCCCCCCGCATGCTGATATCCGCGACAGCGGTTTTGTCTATTGCGTCAGCGGGCAAGTCAACACCTTTAACCCATCCAAAGCGAGCAGTGGGTTAATTGTCGATACCCTTGCCGCCCAGTTTTATGATCGACTGCTGGATGTCGATCCCTATACCTATCGCCTGATGCCGGAACTTGCCGAAAGCTGGGAAGTACTCGACAACGGCGCGACCTATCGCTTCCACCTGCGTCGCGATGTTCCGTTTCAAAAAACCGACTGGTTTACTCCCACTCGTAAAATGAATGCCGATGATGTGGTGTTTACCTTCCAACGGATTTTTGACCGCAACAACCCGTGGCATAACGTCAACGGCAGTAACTTCCCCTATTTCGACAGTCTGCAATTTGCCGATAACGTGAAAAGCGTCCGCAAGCTGGATAATCATACCGTTGAGTTCCGTCTCGCCCAGCCGGATGCTTCTTTTTTGTGGCACCTGGCGACCCATTATGCTTCGGTCATGTCGGCAGAATATGCAGGGAAGTTAGAGAAAGAAGATCGCCAGGAGCAACTCGACCGTCAACCGGTCGGCACCGGTCCGTATCAGTTGTCGGAATACCGCGCCGGGCAATATATTCGCTTACAACGTCATGATGATTTCTGGCGTGGTAAGCCGTTGATGCCACAAGTGGTGGTGGATTTAGGCTCTGGCGGTACAGGACGATTGTCGAAACTCCTGACCGGGGAGTGCGACGTTCTGGCCTGGCCTGCTGCCAGTCAGCTATCCATTTTGCGTGACGACCCACGCTTGCGTTTAACGCTGCGCCCGGGGATGAACGTCGCCTATCTGGCGTTTAACACCGCTAAACCGCCGCTAAATAATCCCGCTGTCCGCCATGCGCTGGCACTGGCAATTAATAACCAGCGCCTGATGCAATCCATCTATTATGGTACGGCTGAAACGGCGGCCTCTATTTTACCGCGAGCCTCGTGGGCCTATGACAACGAGGCTAAAATTACTGAATACAATCCGGCAAAATCGCGCGAACAGTTGAAGGCGTTGGGGCTGGAAAACTTAACGCTGAAACTGTGGGTGCCCACACGTTCGCAGGCGTGGAACCCCAGTCCACTGAAAACCGCCGAACTGATTCAGGCGGATATGGCACAGGTTGGCGTAAAAGTGGTGATTGTGCCGGTAGAAGGTCGTTTTCAGGAGGCGCGGTTGATGGATATGAGCCATGATCTGACGTTATCCGGTTGGGCGACGGACAGTAACGACCCGGACAGTTTCTTCCGTCCGTTACTGAGCTGCGCAGCAATTCATTCGCAGACCAACCTCGCCCACTGGTGCGATCCGAAATTCGACAGCGTGTTGCGTAAGGCGCTCTCTTCGCAGCAGCTGGCGGCGCGTATTGAAGCCTATGACGAAGCGCAAAGTATTCTGGCGCAGGAATTACCTATTCTGCCGCTGGCGTCGTCATTGCGTTTGCAGGCCTATCGGTACGATATCAAAGGTCTGGTACTTAGCCCGTTTGGTAACGCCTCCTTTGCTGGGGTGTATCGCGAGAAACAGGATGAGGTGAAAAAGCCATGATTATCTTCACCTTACGCCGTATTTTGTTATTGATTGTGACCTTGTTCCTGCTGACCTTCGTTGGCTTCAGCTTGAGCTATTTCACCCCACATGCGCCGTTACAAGGCGCGTCACTGTGGAATGCCTGGGTGTTCTGGTTTAACGGCCTGATCCACTGGGATTTTGGTGTTTCCAGCATTAACGGTCAACCGATTGCCGAACAGTTAAAAGAGGTCTTCCCGGCGACGATGGAACTGTGCATCCTCGCCTTCGGTTTTGCGCTGATTGTTGGCATCCCCGTGGGGATGATTGCCGGGATTACGCGCCATAAGTGGCAGGATAACTTGATCAACGCCATCGCCTTACTGGGCTTTTCAATCCCGGTGTTCTGGCTGGCGCTTCTGCTGACGCTGTTTTGTTCACTCACGCTAGGTTGGTTGCCCGTTTCTGGGCGTTTCGATTTGCTCTACGAAGTGAAACCGATTACCGGTTTTGCGTTGATTGATGCCTGGCTTTCGAACTCACCGTGGCGGGATGAAATGGTCATGAGCGCAATCCGCCATATGATATTACCCGTGATCACCCTGTCGGTTGCGCCAACAACTGAAGTGATCCGACTGATGCGTATCAGCACTATCGAAGTGTATGACCAGAACTATGTTAAAGCAGCGGCAACCCGCGGTTTGTCGCGCTTTACTATTTTGCGTCGCCACGTTCTGCATAACGCGTTACCTCCGGTTATTCCTCGCCTGGGCTTACAGTTTTCCACCATGCTGACGCTGGCGATGATCACCGAAATGGTTTTTAGCTGGCCGGGTTTAGGGCGCTGGTTAATTAACGCCATCCGCCAGCAGGATTACGCAGCCATTTCCGCCGGAGTGATGGTGTGTGGCTCACTGGTCATTATTGTTAACGTGATTTCTGATATTTTGGGTGCCATGGCTAACCCTCTGAAACATAAGGAATGGTATGCCTTACGATAGCGTATACAGCGAAAAGCGCCCGCCGGGCACGCTGCGTACCGCCTGGCGCAAATTTTATAGTGACGCCTCTGCGATGGTCGGCCTGTACGGCTGCGCGGGGCTGGCTGTACTGTGTATTTTTGGCGGCTGGTTTGCGCCTTACGGCATCGACCAGCAATTTCTCGGTTATCAATTATTGCCGCCGTCATGGTCGCGCTATGGCGAAGTTTCTTTCTTCCTGGGGACTGACGACCTCGGACGCGATGTTTTAAGCCGTTTACTGAGCGGAGCTGCGCCAACCGTAGGTGGCGCATTTGTGGTGACGCTTGCCGCGACGATCTGTGGCCTGGTACTGGGCACCTTCGCCGGGGCGACCCACGGCCTACGCTCAGCGGTGCTTAACCATATTCTGGATACCTTACTGGCGATCCCTTCGCTGCTGCTGGCAATTATCGTTGTAGCGTTTGCCGGACCGAGTTTGTCTCACGCCATGTTTGCTGTCTGGCTGGCGCTGCTGCCGCGTATGGTACGTTCGATTTACAGCATGGTGCATGACGAACTGGAAAAAGAGTACGTTATCGCCGCCCGTCTGGATGGCGCATCAACGCTGAATATTCTCTGGTTTGCTGTGATGCCCAACATCACCGCCGGGCTGGTCACCGAGATCACCCGCGCACTGTCGATGGCAATTCTCGATATCGCCGCGCTGGGCTTTCTCGATCTCGGCGCACAACTCCCCTCGCCTGAATGGGGAGCGATGCTCGGTGATGCGCTGGAACTGATTTATGTCGCCCCGTGGACTGTCATGCTGCCAGGTGCGGCAATTATGATTAGCGTGCTGTTGGTTAACCTCCTTGGCGACGGTGTCCGTCGTGCAATTATTGCGGGGGTGGAATAATGCCATTACTCGATATTCGTAACCTGACCATTGAATTTAAAACCGGTGATGAGTGGGTTAAAGCCGTCGACCGCGTAAGTATGACCTTAACCGAAGGTGAAATCCGCGGTCTTGTTGGCGAATCCGGTTCCGGCAAAAGTTTGATTGCTAAAGCGATTTGTGGGGTGAATAAAGATAACTGGCGTGTTACTGCTGACCGTATGCGTTTTGATGATATCGATTTGCTGCGTCTCTCCGCACGCGAACGGCGCAAGCTGGTTGGTCACAACGTGTCGATGATTTTCCAGGAACCACAGTCGTGTCTTGACCCTTCAGAACGTGTGGGTCGCCAGTTGATGCAAAACATCCCTGCCTGGACCTATAAAGGCCGTTGGTGGCAGCGTTTTGGCTGGCGCAAACGCCGTGCCATTGAACTGCTGCACCGCGTGGGGATTAAAGATCACAAAGATGCGATGCGCAGTTTTCCCTATGAGTTGACCGAAGGTGAATGTCAGAAAGTGATGATAGCCATTGCACTGGCGAATCAACCACGTCTGCTAATTGCTGACGAACCGACCAACTCAATGGAGCCAACAACCCAGGCGCAAATCTTTCGCCTGCTGACGCGTCTCAACCAAAACAGCAATACCACTATTTTGCTTATCAGCCATGACTTACAAATGCTTAGCCAATGGGCGGATAAAATTAACGTGCTTTACTGCGGTCAAACGGTGGAAACCGCGCCGAGTAAGGAGTTGGTGACGATGCCACACCATCCTTATACCCAGGCGCTGATCCGCGCGATACCAGACTTCGGCAGCGCGATGCCGCATAAAAGTCGCCTCAATACGCTGCCCGGCGCTATCCCGCTGCTGGAACAGTTACCGATTGGTTGTCGTCTGGGGCCACGTTGCCCGTATGCACAACGAGAATGCATTGTGACGCCACGTTTGACGGGGGCGAAAAATCATCTCTATGCCTGTCATTTCCCGCTGAACATGGAGAAAGAGTGAGATGATCGAAACGCTACTTGAAGTGCGCAATTTAAGTAAAACGTTCCGCTACCGGACCGGCTGGTTTCGTCGTCAGACCGTAGAAGCGGTAAAACCCTTGAGCTTTACGCTACGTGAAGGCCAGACACTGGCGATTATCGGCGAGAATGGTTCGGGTAAATCCACGCTGGCAAAAATGCTGGCGGGAATGATAGAACCGACCAGCGGCGAGTTATTGATTGACGATCATCCGCTGCATTTTGGCGATTATTCCTTCCGCAGTCAGCGTATTCGCATGATTTTTCAGGATCCTTCGACCTCGTTGAATCCCCGTCAACGTATCTCGCAAATTCTGGATTTTCCACTGCGCCTGAACACCGACCTGGAACCGGAACAGCGTCGCAAACAGATTATTGAAACGATGCGTATGGTTGGGCTGCTACCGGATCACGTCAGTTACTATCCGCATATGTTAGCACCCGGGCAAAAACAGCGTCTGGGTCTGGCGCGCGCGCTGATATTGCGCCCAAAAGTCATTATTGCCGATGAAGCCCTCGCCTCACTGGATATGTCGATGCGTTCGCAGTTGATTAATCTGATGCTGGAGTTACAGGAAAAACAGGGCATTTCGTATATTTATGTTACCCAGCATATCGGAATGATGAAGCACATTAGCGACCAGGTGCTGGTGATGCATCAGGGCGAGGTTGTCGAGCGAGGCAGCACCGCAGATGTGCTGGCATCGCCGCTGCATGAACTCACCAAACGGCTGATCGCCGGTCATTTTGGCGAAGCATTGACGGCGGATGCGTGGCGTAAGGACCGTTAGTGTTTTGCACCTCATCCTGACAGGCCCCCCTCAGGATGAGGTGTTCATTACTTTTGATTGTCGATTCTGGTGAGAGCAACCAGCAATGCCAGCGTATAACACACCGTAATTGCCAGACTCATTTTTAACAGTGTTTCTCCGCCAATTCCCGACAATGGCGCGGCTATACCGCCGAAGACAAACATGCTCATCCCCATCAACGCAGACGCCGTTCCAGATTCCTGCGTCCCTACTGCACTCATAGCCTCTGCCCCGCCAACAGTGCCGATGCCGCTACAAAATGCGATGGTGAAAAATAATGCCACCAGTGCCGGAATGGGCAATTGTACCCATGCGCATAAGACCGTGAGCAATGCACACAAAATTGCCGCTATCAGGCCACCTCGCAACAATATCATCGCGTTAATCCGTCGCGCCAGGCGCGAGAAGATCCATGAAGCAATGATAAGTCCGATGCCGTTAAGGCCAAACACCAGGCTAAATTGCATTGGACTAAAGCCAAATTCCTTCTGCAACACGAACGACGAAGAGCCGATATATGCAAACAAACCAGCCAGCATAAAACTTTGAATCAGGCAAAAGCGCATAAAACGGCGGTTCTGCACCACGCTTCGTCCGGTTAATAGCAATGATGAGCCCCTTTTATTTTCTGGCAAGGTCTCATTAATAAATAACAGGCAGCCCAGCAACAGTACGGTGCTAATTTCAGCCATTACCCAGAATAAAGTGCGCCAGTCAAAAGTGCTAACAATGTACCCGCCCAGCACTGGCGACAACACCGGTGCCAGGCCATTCACCGTCATTAACAGCGCAAAAAACTGGGTCAACGTTACTCCCTGATATTTGTCACGAGCAATAGAACGAGAGAGCACCGAACCACCCGCCCCCGCGATCCCTTGAATAAAACGCCAGACCACCAGCCAGTAAATATTGTTCGTTGTCGCGCACAAAATGGAAGAAACAATAAACAATAGCAACGACAAGATTAACGGACGTTTACGCCCTATTTTGTCGCTCAGAGGGCCAAATAACAGTTGTCCGACGCCAAGACCAATCAGTGATGCAGTCAGGGTTAATTGCGTTATGGTCGTGGTTGCCGCCAGTTGCTCAGACATCTCCGGCAAAGCCGGCAAATAAAGATCGGTACACATCGGGCCGATACCGGCTAAAAGACCAAGAATCAATGCCCATGAAAGAGAGACTCTAGCCATATTATTCCTTACTTGAGTGATGACATGCCGCCGCCCAGCGACTGCCAGAGCGTGATTCGGTTTGTAAAATCAGTCAGTTGCAGTGCCAGCAGCTCCTGCTGTGCGCTCCACAAGCTGCGCTGCGCCGTCAACACGGTCAGGTAATCACCAACACCCGCCTGATAGCGACGCAAGCCAACATCGACCGTTTGTTGCTCAGCTTTAACATACTGGCGCTGTGCATCCAGTTGCTCTTCAAGCGTGGTCCGCCGCGCCAGTGCGTTAGCGACATCTTTAAATGCGCTCTGAACGGTTTTTTCATAGGTGGCAATGAGCCCACGCTTTTGTGCTTCTGCGTAACGAAGCTGCGCCAGATTACTTCCGCCAGTGAACAGCGGTAATGTGACCGATGGCGCAAATGACCAGATCTGCATTCCGTGGCTGAACAACGACGACAATGCGTCACTGCCCACACCGGCACTGGCAGTCAGCGAAATCGTCGGGAAAAAGTTAGCCCGCGCCGCGCCAATATCTGCATTGGCGCTCTTCAAATTATGTTCCGCTTCCTGGATATCCGGGCGACGCAGCAGAACATCAGATGATACTCCCGCAGGAACCAGACTTATCATTTGTTCCGGCAGGCTTTCCAGTGTTCCCGGTAGCAGATTTTCCGCAAGCGTTGTACCTGCCAGTAAGTTCAGCGCATTTTTATCCTGCATCACTTGTGTCTGATAGCTGGCAACGCTGGCGCGCGCTTGCTGATAAACACTCATCGCCTCACTGACATCTGTCGCTGCCGCCGTGCCAACCTGTTGCTGGCGCTGGATAATTTTCAATGAGTTTTCTGCACTGGCCATCGTTTCTTTTGCCAGGGCCAGGTTACTGTTATCGGCCGCCAGTGTCAGCCAGGCGGTGCTGATTTCAGCAATCAGCGTTAAACGAGTGTTCTGGGCTGTAAATTCACTGGCAAGCCAGGTTTCCCGCGCCGCCCGAGATAAACTCTGATTACGACCAAACAGATCTAACGTATAACTGGACACCGTGCCGTCAGCCTCGGCAGTTGTTCCCGTACCATTCGCCAGCGAACGACTGCGAGTCGAACTTAAGGCCGCATTCACCGTCGGAAATAACGACGCATTAGTTTGCCCATAGAGCGCCCGTGCTGAGTCAATATCAGCAATCGCTTTTTGCACATCGCGGTTACTGTTCAGTGCAATGGTTACTACCTGCTGCAATCGGGGATCGTGAATCACCTGCTGCCAGTCATGGCTGATTGCCTTCCCCTGGCCCTGTGCTCCCGGCAAGGTCGCCGGGATTGGGGATTCAGGCGTACTGTAGTGAGGATCGAGCGAGACACATCCCGCACTCAACAACACCAGAAAAATAAGAGAACGACGCAACATAACTTACTCCTGACGGCGCGGTTTACCGGCAAACAAACGTTTCACCAGTACAAAAAACAGAGGAACGAAGAAAATGGCCAGTAATGTAGCGGTCAGCGTGCCGCCAATAATGCCCGTACCAATGGCGATGCGGCTGTTCGCCCCTGCGCCGGTTGCTATCGCCAGCGGCATTACCCCCGCAATAAACGCCAGCGAGGTCATGATGATTGGGCGTAAACGAGTCTGCGCCGCGCGTAATGCCGCACGACTCAAGGAATAGCCCTCTGCAACCGCCGCTTCAGCAAATTCCACAATCAGAATGGCGTTTTTCGACGACAAGCCGATAGTAGTTAATAGCGCTACCTGGAAGTAAACGTCGTTGTTTAAATCACGCATCCAGGCCGCCAGCGCCGCGCCAAGAAGCCCCAGAGGGATCACCAGAATGACCGAGAACGGGACTGACCAGCTTTCGTACAGTGCTGCAAGGCAGAGGAAAACCACCAGAATAGAAACTGCATACAGACTTAATGCCTGACCGCTGGCCAGTTTCTCCTGCAATGACAAACCACTCCAGGCCCAGGTTGTTCCCGCAGGAAGACTGTTTGCCAGTTCCTCCATTTTTGTCATTGCATCGCCGGAACTAAAGCCAGTCGCGTTTTCGCCCTGAATTTCATAGGCTGCCGAGCCGTTGTAGCGCACCAGTCTTTCCGGTCCATACAGCCAGCGGGTGGTCGCAAAAGCAGAGAATGGTGTCATGGCGTTATCGCTACCGCGCACAAACCATTTACCTAAGTCTGACGGCGCGGAACGAAATTCGCTGTCGCCCTGAATGTAGACTTTTTTCACACGACCACGGTCAATAAAGTCATTCACATAAGTACCGCCCCACGCACTGGACAGGGTGTCGGTGACATCATTCAAACTCAACCCTAATGACACCGCTTTATTACTATCAATATCTACCTGCAATTGCGGCATTTGTGGCAAATCATTGGCGCGTACAGAATGTAACTCCGGACTTTGATTCGCTTTTTCTATCAACTGATTACGCATTTGCAGCAGTGTTTCACGATCGGCTCCACCGTTAGCTAACAATTCAAACGTAAAACCATTGCTTTGGCCCAGCCCATCAACGGCTGGCGGCGTCATCGCAAATACCGTGGCATCACGAATTGTGCCCAGCTCTTTGGTAGCCCGTAGGGCGATAGCCTGGGCGGTGTTTTCTGCCCCTTTACGTTGAGACCAGTTTTTCAACGAAACAAACGCCATCCCGGTGTTCTGTCCGCTGCCGCTAAAACTGAAACCATCAACGGTAAAGATGACATCGGTATTTGCTTTCTCGTTAATCAGGAACCAGTCAACAATCTGGCGATTCACTTCTGCTGTACGGGCAGCGGTCGCCCCGGCCGGCAGCGTGTACTGCACCATGATTTCGCCCTGGTCTTCAGTGGGTAAGAAACTGCCCGGCAGCTTCCACATCATCAGTGCCATTCCACCACCCAGCACGACATAAAGCCCCATCGTTCGGGCTGCACGGCGCAGGACATAAATTACGCCTCGCTGATATTTATCTTCAGTACGGCGATAAAAGCGGTTAAATGCGCCGAAAAAGCCTTTTTTATGTGGCGGAACATGCTGGAGGACGGAACCGCACAGGGCGGGAGTCAAGGTCAATGCCACCACCACGGAAAGCAGCATTGCGGAGATGATGGTGATGGAGAACTGACGATAAATTACCCCCGTAGATCCCCCAAAGAAGGCCATCGGCAGGAATACGGCTGACAACACCAGCGCAATGGCAACCAGTGCGCCAGAAATCTCGCCCATTGATTTTTCCGTGGCTTCACGCGCGGGCAACCCTTCGTCACGCATAATGCGTTCGACGTTCTCTACCACCACAATGGCATCGTCCACCAGCAAGCCGATCGCCAGCACCATTGCAAACAACGTCAGGGTATTAATCGAATAGCCAAACAACGCAAGAACGCCGAATGTGCCCAGCAAAACGACGGGGACAGCTAACGCCGGAATCAGTGTGGCACGCAGGTTTTGCAGGAATAAATACATCACGCAAACCACCAATACGATGGCTTCAAACAGCGTCTGAATTACGTCCTCTACGGAGATTTTAATAAATTCAGTGCTGTCTTTCGGGTATGCGATGCCGTATCCCTGCGGCATGTTCCGCTGGAATTCGGCAATCTTATCCTTGACCAGCGTCGCCGTATTCAGCGCATTCGCACCGGGCGAAAGCATTACAGCAACCCCGGCAGACGGGTGACCGTTAAGTTTGCCGATAGCGGTATAATCTTCACTGCCCATCTCAACGCGAGCCACATCTTTTATACGAACAACTGCGCCGTCTGACTGGCTTTTCACGATAATATTTTTGAACTGATCCACCGTCTGCAAGCGAGACTGCGCACGTACCGTTGCGGTCAGTTGCTGAGTATTCGGTGAAGGCAATGCCCCTATTTTCCCGGCAGTAACCTGCACGTTTTGCGCTTCAATAGCACTTTGCACGTCTGAAGGCATCAGCGAGTAAGACGCCAGTTTGGCCGGGTCGAGCCAGATGCGCATGGCGTATTCCGCGCCAAAGACTTGCAGACTCCCCACACCTTCAACACGCGCCAGGGGGTCCTGAACGTTACTGACCAGCCAGTCGGCGATATCCGAACTGGAGGCTTTGTCAGTGGTGTCATACACGGCAGCAATCAGCAAAAAGTTGCTTTGTGATTTCTCCACCGTAACACCCGTTTGCTGCACTTCGCTGGGTAGGCGCGACTCCGCCTGCTGAATTTTATTCTGCACCTGAACCTGTGCAGTATCTGGATCGGTACCTTGTTCAAAGGTCACATTAATACTGACCGAACCATCAGAGCTACTGGTTGAGCTGAAATAGAGTAAATTATCAAGCCCAGTGAGTTGTTGCTCGATAACCTGAGTCACGCTGTTCTCCAGCGTTTCGGCAGAAGCACCAGTATAAGTGGCTGAAATTTTAATGGTCGGCGGTGCAACGTCAGGATATTGCGCGACGGGCAATGTGCGAATAGCCAGAATCCCCGCCAACATAATCAAAATGGCGATAACCCAGGCAAAGACCGGGCGGCGAACAAAAAAGCGCGAAAACATCAGGCGTTGCCTCCATTAGCCTGAACTTCAACAGCCTTGACGGTCTGCCCTGAAGTGACTTTGGCAGAACCTTCAACAATCAGTCGGTCGCCGTTGTGCAGGCCGTTCAGCACCAGCCATTTATCACCATACGTTTCTCCCGTTTCGAGCGTTCGCTGCTCTACTTTATTGTCTTTATTCACCACCAGCGCAGTTGCATTGCCTTTAGCATCGCGCGTAACGCCCTGTTGAGGCGCGAGAATAGCGTCTTCCATCACGCCTTCATCGACACGAGCGCGAACAAACATTCCCGGTAATAACTGCTGTTGTGGATTGGGGAAAATTGCCCGTAATGTCACCGAACCGGTAGACTCATCCACCGCGACTTCGGTGAGTTCCAGACGCCCTTTTTCGCTGTAGGTTGTGCCATCTTCCAGAATAAGTGAGACGCTCATGGTGTCACTGTTGGTCGCCAGTGACTGTTTACGCAGACGTAATAAATCGACACTGGAGCGAGTGAGGTCGACATACATTGTATCCAGACCACGAATAGTCGTTAACGCTGTATCCTGCGACGCGGTCACCAGTGCGCCAGGGGTTACCGACGAAATGCCAATACGCCCCGAAATCGGTGCGGTTACCGTGGTCCAGTCAAGATTAATGCGCGCAGTTTCCAGTGCGGCTTTTTTCGCCTCTACACTGGCTTTATCTTGTGCACAGGTAGACTGAGCATCATCAGCATCCTGTTGTGAAACACCGTTCTCTTTCACCAGTCGGGCATAACGCTGCGCTTTCTGGCAATCGGCTTTTACCAGTGCCTGTGCTTGTTGTAATGCTGCCCGGGCTTCATTCCATGCAGCCTGATAACTGGCCGCATCAATCTGGTAGAGAGGCTGTCCAGCCTTGACCAGATCACCTTCCTTAAATAAGCGTTTCTGGATAATTCCCCCAACCTGCGGACGTACTTCAGCACTGAGCGCAGCACTGGTGCGTCCGGTTAATTCACTGACTACCGAAACCGGTTGAGATTTGAGCGTAACAACGCCGACTTCTGTTTCTGACGGGGATGAATTGTTACTTTGCGTATTATCACAACCCGATAAGAGCAGCATTGCCACTACAGATGTTGCTATATACTTCATTATTTTCTCCAGGGTGAGAAATACCCTCCTCATTGAAATTAATGAGGATATGTCAGGGATATTCAGTTATAACGAACCCGCATCGCGAAATGAATTTCGCAATGAAATAAGGGGGATTAATGTCCCCCGCTATTGGTTAATTCTGTTCTTATTTATTTATCAACATACTAACAATATCCTGATATATTTCCTGCAGATGTTGTGGATCGCTTTTTTGCGGTGTTAAACGACGATAAACCGTACCTTCCATCATGGTAGCAAACACTTCAACGCAGCAACGAATGTGCTCGTCGCTAAGATGGGGATGCATTCTTTTCATATGTGCACAACCGTTAGCGAACATTCTGGCGTCAGCTTCTTCAAGCATTGCCATAACCCGCGGGTTGCGTGTGGCTTCTGCAGCCACTTCCAGCATCAGCGCGTCGTCGTCCTCATTTAAGGATTTACGCAAGGCAAGGACTTCCGGGAAGTGATCGGTACGCGCGTCAATGTCCATTTGGGCAATACGAAAGTCGATGATACGGCGAACCATCTCTTCAATAATGGCGTCTTTGTTGGCGAAGTAACGATATATCTGACCCACGCTAAGCTGAGCTTCGCTGGCAATTTGCGACATACTGGCGGCATGAAATCCGCAGCGACGAAAACACTGACGGGCGGCGTTAATGATTTCATCCTGACGCTGTTTGTGGCGTATCTCCAGCTTGCTGGTCATTTCTGTCTCCTGGCCTATCACTTGGTGAGAATGATCGTTCTCATTTTTGCTGATTATACGTTTCTCCAAAGTAATGGAAAGTATTTTTATCTTATTCATGATGCATATTCTGATAATGAAGAGATTGTGGAGATTCTGTGAAGATAGTTGACAATATTAAGTTGGGGTCAATTCATCAGAAAGACAGCGACTTGTTGTCGCCAGTTCTGTTTTCATCATCAAACTTATAGGAGCTAATACGAATAGTTTCAAAGTCAGATTCTATAAGATATTTCCCCAACCTCCCCCTTGCAGGCGTCAGGAGTAGATAACGCAAAATGCTCTGTACCGCAGCTTCTCTCCGCTACAGAAAGCGCAACTATAGCCACCCACAGCCAGGTTGATTATAATAACCGTTTATCTGTTCGTACTGTTTACTAAAACGACGAATCGCCTGATTTTCAGGCACAACAAGCATCAACAATAAGGATTAAAGCTATGGGTTTTCTTTCCGGTAAGCGCATTCTGGTAACCGGTGTTGCCAGCAAACTGTCCATCGCCTACGGTATCGCTCAGGCGATGCACCGCGAAGGAGCTGAACTGGCATTCACCTACCAGAACGACAAACTGAAAGGCCGCGTAGAAGAATTTGCCGCTCAATTGGGTTCTGACATCGTTCTGCAGTGCGATGTTGCCGAAGATACCAGCATCGACACCATGTTCGCTGAGCTGGGGAAAGTTTGGCCGAAATTTGACGGTTTCGTACACTCTATTGGTTTTGCACCTGGCGATCAGCTGGATGGTGACTATGTTAACGCCGTTACTCGTGAAGGCTTCAAAATTGCCCACGACATCAGCTCCTACAGCTTCGTTGCAATGGCAAAAGCTTGCCGCTCCATGCTGAATCCGGGTTCTGCCCTGCTGACCCTTTCCTACCTTGGCGCTGAGCGCGCTATCCCGAATTACAACGTTATGGGTCTGGCAAAAGCGTCTCTGGAAGCGAACGTGCGCTATATGGCGAACGCGATGGGTCCGGAAGGTGTGCGTGTTAACGCCATCTCTGCGGGTCCGATCCGTACTCTGGCGGCTTCCGGTATCAAAGACTTCCGCAAAATGCTGGCTCATTGCGAAGCCGTTACCCCGATTCGCCGTACCGTTACTATTGAAGATGTGGGTAACTCCGCGGCATTCCTGTGCTCCGATCTCTCTGCCGGTATCTCCGGTGAAGTGGTCCACGTTGACGGCGGTTTCAGCATCGCTGCAATGAACGAACTCGAACTGAAATAATCGTTCTGTTGGTAAATATTGGGCGGCGTTCTGCCGCCCGTTATCTCTGTTATACCTTTCTGATATTTGTTATCGCCGATCCGTCTTTCTCCCCTTCTCGCCTTGCGTCAGGATAACGATTTCCTTTACGACCAAGGAGCGCCCATGGAACAACGCCACATCACCGGCAAAAGCCACAGGTATCATGAAACGCAATCCAGTACTGCGGAGTATGACGTTCTGCCTCTGGTCCCGGAAGCCGCAAAGGTCAGCGATCCCTTTCTGCTCGACGTGATCCTTGATGAAGAAACGCTGGCACCCTTCCTTTCATGGCTGGTCCCTGCGCGCCTTCTTGCAGTAGAATTGTTCCCTGACCAGCTTACCGTGACCCGTTCACAGACCTTCACCGCTTATGAACGCTTGTCGACGGCCCTGACGGTTGCTCAGGTTTGCGGCGTCCAACGGTTATGTAACTACTATTCGGCGCGACTTACGCCGCTCCCCGGGCCTGATTCCTCCAGGGAAAGTAATCATCGGTTGGCACAAATCACGCAATATGCCCGCCAACTGGCTAGCTCGCCTTCTATTATCGACAACCGATCGCGCCAGCATCTGAATGACGTTGGTCTTACTGCCTGTGACTGTGTGATCATTAACCAAATCATTGGTTTTATTGGCTTTCAGGCGCGGACAATTGCGACATTTCAGGCTTATCTCGGGCATCCAGTACGCTGGTTACCCGGGCTGGAGATACAAAACTACGCCGACGCGTCACTGTTTGCTGATGAATCATTACGCTGGCGAAGCAGCTATGAGGTGGAAAAACTTCCTGAAGAGTACACAAAAAGTTCGACTGCAGAACTTTGCCAACTTACCGAAACACTCTCTCTCCACCCTATTTCACTTTCCCTTCTCGAAATGTTGTTAAACAGCACTCGGGTTAAAACACAGCCGGGTAACCTGCTTGCGGCGTTGTTATGCGCGCGGATAAATGGCAGTCCTGCTTGTTTTGCCGCCTGTATGAATTCATCAAATGAATATAAAAAAATCAGCCTCCTTCTGCGCAAGGGCGAAAATGAAATTAACCGATGGGCTGACCGTCATTCTGTTGAGCGCGCTACCGTTCAGGCGATACAATGGCTGACCCGAGCACCCGATCGCTTTAGCGCCGCCCAGTTCAGCCCATTACTCGAACACGAAAAATCATCAACGCAGATTATTAATCTGCTGGTATGGAGCGGGCTGTGTGGCTGGATAAATCGCTTAAAAATCGCGTTGGGTGAGACATATTAACCTTGCCGCGTCAGACAGATTCGCGTAAAACTGTCAGCCGCTCTAATGGCCACCAAAATAGACAATTATGTTTCAGGACAACCCGCTGCTAGCGCAGCTTAAACAGCAACTGCATTCC